>Ga0233433_10003256_pt1 | contig 13303 bp, 9 predicted proteins | sample SI_122_August201_5_FD_179868 | JGI IMG/M metagenome (GOLD analysis project Ga0233433, IMG submission 179868) | Seawater microbial communities from Saanich Inlet, British Columbia, Canada - SI_122_August2016_100_MG | ecosystem: Environmental > Aquatic > Marine > Inlet | place: Canada: British... | reverse complement strand
TTTTTTCTGCTGACAAATTTTCAAAAATTCCTACCTAAATTTTCTGCTTGCGGGCGTAGTTCAACTGGATAGAGCGTCAGACTTCGAATCTGAATGTTGGGAGTTCGAGTCTCTCCGCCCGCACCAGCAATAGCAACGATTTAAACAGAACAACCTGTCCTGCTGAAATCATTGGAAGGTTTTCTGAAGATCGTTTTCCGAATAAGGAGAGTTCTCATCTTCCATACCGCTCATTGCGGAAGTCAAAGAAAATTCAGACCACTGACTGTCTTCATCATTGTTCATCTCAGGATTTAAATTTTCCATAAACTCGTATACTGCCTTCATTTGCCTTTCCGGTAAAGTGTGAACTTTATTAATAATCATCTCAAAGAGATTCATCATATCCTCTTTAGTTTAAGTATTAACAGATCCAGTTTAATGACAATATTTTTCATCATCCTGATATTTTAATGAAATCTAAGTCTAACTTATACCACCAATCCACACGGTTCGCAAGACTTCCGGAAACACCGCCAAACTTGTTCAAAACTCCATTGGCAAATGATTCTTTTTAATGTCAATTGACAATTCTCGATGTCTTATGCTTGTCTTTCTGCAAGCAGAATATAGTGGACCCCATAAACGAGACAATATGCTAAGGTGTATTTTCAATTAAAAAATAGCTCCAGCATGGGCAGAAACAAAAACATCTTAACTCATAAGAAAAACTGTCCTTGACTTGGAAATTGATGAACTCAAAGAAAAAAATTGTTTTTTGTTATCGGAGGTGTCATCGTTCTTGTTATTGGTGGTATGATAAATTTGTATCTTTCTCAAACTATCAACGAAATATTTTGGCTTGGATTTATTACAATTTTATTTCTAGTTTATTTAAATCTGGTTGTGTTCATTAAAATTCAAAAAGACATAAATGAGATAGGGGAATTATGACTGCATTTATCGCTTTAACGATTGTAGTGCTATTGTTTCTTGCAGTATTATTTTATGGTGCAACTCAAGTAGCCTAACTTTTTTAAGTTGGAAGTATAAAAAATACGATTTGACTTACCGTTTCACCTAATTTTGCGGAATTTGCTTAATCCGACCGCAAAGCTTAAAATCCTCCTTCTTAAAATCCAACCTTCCTTTTTGCACAAACAGGTTTCAAGCGCATTTCAGTTTCAAATTCATTTAGCAAACTATTTTCTATGGCAGCTTTGATTTGAAACTGACATGACCTCCACACCACCTCAAAATCTCCGGGAGTGAGGTATTGGAATCCGGAGAGGCCCGACGCGCGTTTGGTTTTTAATTTACCAGATGGTTTCAGCAGGGCATCAAAATAACAGTGAAAAGCCGTTTCGCGTTGTGTGTGATTGAGATAGTCAAATTTGAGTTTGAATGCAAAACCCAGTAATACCGCCGCATCCAAACCTTCCAGACGGTTTGTTGTCGCAAAAAAAACCTGGAATTGTTCAAGTTGAGTTAAGAACTTATTTACCTGCGTGATCTCCCAGGAGCGCGATGCTCCAGAGCGTATGATGTCCGTTTGTAAATTGAATTTTAGTTTCACTTTTGTGTTATTTAATTTTCGATTTGTGCAATGACTAATTTTCATCCCAAATGGATTCTAACTCCACTCCCAGCCCATCGGCAAGGCGATTAACATAGGCATAATAGCCGGCAACCTGAACAATATCGAGAATAGCAACATCGCTAAATCCTGATTTCCGCAGTGCTTGTACATCCGCTTTAACCATGTTCCACGGTTCTTTAGTGAGTTTTGCCGCATAGTCCAGCATAGTTCTGTCCTGCTCAGTTAAGTCTGAAGATTTATAATCCTTAATGAATTTCTCAACAAACTCGTCATCTCGAGTAATTTTACGAAGTCCCGCTCCGTGATGCACAATTCAGTAATGGCAGCGGTTTATAGTGGAAACTACCACGGCAATCATTTCCCGGCGCTTGCGGGAGAGATCTTTGCTGCCCTTCATCGTTGAACTGTACAGTTCGTAGTGTCCCTTGAGAGTTGGAATGTCAATGCTGTGGACACGAAGAATGTTATCCACTCCACCCCATGGTTCACGCAATTTGTCGTACCAATCTTTAAGTTTATTTTCCGCTTCGTCTTCCGGAATCATTTTAATCCATGCCATTTTTTCTCCTGAACTCTACACTTTTTATTGAAATAATATTATGCTGCTCAATTTTCAAATTGACGCTAATCATGCTTGTCGAAGTAAGGAAAGTCAATTCCATACTAAGTTGTTCTCAAATTTATATTTTTGAAACATGTCTCAAAGTTATTTTCAACATAGAACGTATTAAATTATGCTGCTTATAAATGAATTTTAATTTAGTTAAATTTACGCCTTTTGCATTGATTTTTGATACCCCCTCTTTTACTGTGTTCACAGGAATTTCAATGGTTTTTCTCTGGAGAATAATTTCACAATTGGAAAAAAATAATGACTAAAGTGGTAGAAAATGATTTAGTAGGCGCAGCGTGGCCTTCCGTACAACCAGGAACAGATCCGGTATTGTACGGTCATGTGTCACTTGATCCAGTTGGTGCGTTTGAAGCCCGCAGCCTCCAGACTTTCAGACTGGTTTACACTGTCGGTCGCTACGGGATCGACGACACAGGCAGCATCCGCGTGGTGTTCCGTTTCATGGGAGACTGGGGTGCGCTCCAGACAAATGATCCAACAGGCTATAACTTCGTAACAGCCCATACGAGTACCGGAGCGAGGTTGTCGCTGAACTATGCTAACACCGGTCATCAGCGACCATGGTTCAAGTCTCTCACTGCCAGTCTACACGGCGGATATCTTAGTGAGGGGGACACCATCACCATCGTTTTCGGTGACACTTCACAGGGTTCTCCGGGGATGAAAATGCAAACCTTTTGCGAGTCAGGTTTCGAATTCAAGGTGCTCGCGGATGTCTGTGCCGTTGGGCATTATTATCCCTTGCCAGATACACCGCATATTTCCATTGTTCCGGGAGAAGTGAATGAATGGAAAGCTGTACTTCCTACTCTGCGGCAACCCGGAGAAGTCTTTCGGCTTGGACTTAAAGCTGAGGACAAGTGGGGAAATCCCACCGACCTGGCATCCGGACATTTCCGACTCCGCAGCAGTCATGCTGTTCGGGGATTGCCTGAAAAAATAGATTATCAGCTTGGCGAAAAATCGATGACCCTGGAGAATTTGACTGTGCATGAATCCGGAGTTGTGCGAATTCAAGTGCTGGATGAATCCGGAAAGTGCGTGGCCGAGGCCGGACCGCTGCTGATTCAGGAGGGTGAATTTTCAACTTACTGGGGCGACCTGCACGGACAAAGCGGAGAATCAATCGGACTCACCACCTCACGTGACTATTTCGAATTTGCCCGTAATAAATCATTTCTGGATGTCACCGGACATCAGGCTAATGATTTTCAAGTCAACAATGCATTCTGGAAATACCTAAATGAACTAACTGCTGAATATCACGAGGACCGCCGTTTCGTTGTCTTTCCGGGTTACGAATGGTCCGGTAATACTGCAGTGGGAGGCGACCGTAATGTTTTTTTCCGTTCAGAAGACCGGCAGATCCGGCGCTCCTCACATGCCTTGCTGGCGGATCGCTCAGACCTGGAAACCGACTCATCCACCGCGGCACAGCTTTTTGAAGACTTGCAAGGTGAGGACTGCGTAGTCTATGCCCACGTCGGCGGACGCTATGCCGACATTACACAAGCGCACGATCCAAAACTTGAAACAGCGATGGAAATCCATTCCGCCTGGGGTACCTTCGAGTGGTTGCTGACGGACGGTTTCCCACTCGGCCACCGTTCCGGAGTGGTTTGTAATAGTGACGGACACAAGGGACGCCCCGGAGCAAGTTATCCGGGAGCTTCAACCTTCGGAGCTTATGGTGGACTGACCTGTTTTCTTACCGATGAGCTGACGCGCGATGGTATCTTCGAATGCCTGCGGCGGCGGCATCACTACGGCACAACAGGTTGCCGGATGCACATGGAGGTCACAGTTCAATTTAACGAAGAGGCCACTGTTTTCGAACGTGACCCTAACGCTTTTCCGGACACAAAACGTTTCCAATCCAGCAAAGTGATGATGGGAGACATCGTACAATCCTCGGCCAGCGAGGCCACGCTCAAATTAAAAATACTCGCCCACTCACCAATCGAACGTATCGAGATACGCAATGGTACTGAGGTGCTGGAAACTTTCCGACCCTTCTCCTCTGCCGATCTCAGCAATCGAATACGTGTGATTTGGAGCGGAGCAGAATATCGCGGGCGTGGACGACAAAGCAGTTGGACCGGACGCGCCATTTTCAAGGGATGTCACATTGAACGATTTTCCAAAATTAACGCTTGGAACCACGAGCGACGTTTGGAACGCTGCAGCCGCGACACAGTGGAATGGGACGCGATCACCACAGGAAATTTTGGTGGATTCGATGTCTGGCTGAACGAAGGTGAGGCCGCTCAATTAGACTTGTCGACGAATCGCGGCACAATCCGGAAACCACTGGCAGATGTTGGCTTGGAGGACACAGTCTTAGAAGCAGGTGGACTCGAAAGACAACTCCGTGTGTTCAGACTTCCTGACGAAAATCCGCACCGTGAAGTTGAGCACGAACTACGAATTCCCATCAAGCAGGAAGGTGACAATCCCCTCTGGATTTGTGTGACCACCGAAGATGGTTTTCAGGCATGGAGCAGTCCGGTGTTTGTCTTCCGCTGAAAACACTTTGTGGGAAAAGTCAGCATGACAAATTAACTTCCGGATGCGTATTTTAGGAGCAAAATTCAGTGCTAAAGAGGACTGTTTTTGAAATAATTATTTTCTCAATTTTGGCAATCGCTTGCGTATTGGTCAGGTGTCGGAACTACTAAAAAAGGCCGGCCAAATAATTTTTATGTTCAATGAAGTCAACGTCGAAACAATAGTCCATAGTTTGGAAACGTTCGCGGAAACGGGCCACTTCGTCAGCTACATTTCTACCACGCACAGCCTCGGTGAACATTGCGGCAAATTCGCGGAAATCTTCCTCCTTCATTCCGAAACGTGTCATTTCTGCAACTCCCATGCGTAGACCTGAACTTGATGTGAAACTCTCGTCAGAAGGAATTGCCTGATAGTTTACGATGATATTGCTCTCTTCCAGCTCCTGCGCTACAGCACAACCCTGAGCATAACCGACAACCACAACTACCTGGTGGGTTTCTGTGTAGCCAACTTTCGGATCACCCTGAACTTCCAACCCCTCATCCTCGAGCGCCTTGGCAAAGGCTTTGGCATTTGCAATGACTTGCGGCTGATAGCTGTCCTTAAAAGCATTCATTTCAATTGAGGCCATCAACAAGCCCAGTAAGGTGCCAAGATGATGGTTACTGACTGCTCCGGGAAATACACGCCGCTCAATCGATTTCCATAATTCAAACTCCGGAGCGCCCTCTTCATACGCCGCCCCAATCACTCCACGCTGTGAACCATAAAAAGTTTTGTGAGTGGAACCCGTGATGATATCCGCACCTTCAGCGTATGGATTCTGGAAATGCGGTCCGATCAAACCAAGAACATGCGCCATATCGTACATAATGACAGGCTTTGATGTTTTTGTTTCAAGCATTTTACGGATTTCCGCAACTGGTTCTGGATGCAGAATCATGCTTTTACCGAGAATTATCAGTTCCGGATCAAAGCGGTCCAGCAGGTTAGCTGTTTCCTTTAAATCGATACTATACGGATTTTCCGGCAATACCGGAAAATTAAGGACGGAGTATTTTTCAGTAACAGGGTCTTTGGAAATATAATCCCTTAACGCACCCATCGGTTGGGAACTAAGGTGCCCACCTTTACCAATGTGATTGTTCATCACCAATGGAATTCGGCGCGGCTCGCTGCGTCTGTCAGTACGGTTTATAAAATCAACAAGAGCGCTGAAAATGGTCATGTTCGCCATCTGACCGCTGATGACCCGCGTCTCTACCAAAGGATAGCCCAGAAATTTCTGCATTTCCTCAACTAGCCGATCCTCAGCCCAAGCGATAAATTCTGTGCCCTGATAGTAGAATATCTCCTGCTCAAATGCAGCCAACAGTTCCTTATGCTCTGCGTAACGACCGCAGGGGTCTGTTACCTGAAGTAGTCGCACGAGCGTAGACTGAGTCATTTCTGAAGGAATCAGATTAATGCAGCGCCGTTGACGCCATTCGTGATTCTCCAGACTTTTCTTCAGTAACAGGCTAACCTGTTCTTGAGAAGTAGCCGGCGACTGTGCATCACTTTTTGTTTCCCAATCTCCGGGAATTGCCCGGAAATAAGGCGGTGCTTCCGAACGTCCATGCCAGCGGACTAATTGCGCACCAAGCCTTCGTCCTCTGACTTCAACCTCCAGTTCCTGTTCTGCAGGCACTTCCGCGTCGATGTAAGCCAAAGCGATTGCTCTTCGATCCTGTTCGTCGGAAATCCGCATGGTCGCGCCTTCACCTTCAAATTTCCAGTAAGGCACCATCGTTCCACTTGTGATGAATCCTACTTTTTTAGCTCCTATAAATACTGAATCACCTTGACGCGTAATGCCTTTATCCTTCAGAGCAAGTGGTAAAAAACGACGCGGCATAACGGCAGAGGGTTTATACTGTCCCATCCGGATTTTACGAATCTCCTCGAACTGTGCCCGCAAAGCGTCGCGGCCCACAAAATCACCTTTGCGTCTGGAAAAACTCACTGCAACTGAAGTGAGCGGAAAAGCAAATGCCGGAATCTCATTGTCTTCCGGATCTATGCCAAACTCATGACCATAAAGCGGCATACCTGCTTCCAGCCGTAATGTATCGCGCGCTCCCAGACCTGCCGCAACTACCCCCCTGTCTTTGCCGGCTTCCTCAATACGGGACCAGATTGCTTCCATTTTTTCTGCAGGTGCAAACAACTCAAAACCAATCGGCTCACCTGTATAACCGGTACGTGCCAGCAAAACTTCTGTACCTAGAATAGTTATTTTGGAGAGGCTGTTACGGAAAGTTTCTGGCATTGTACCGTCACGCTTTATCTCTGCTAAAATACGTCCGGAAAGAGGTCCCTGAAAGGCAATCATCGCAACTTCAAGCGTTTCATCATACAGGCTCACATCGAACTTTTCGGCTTGTTGCTGAAAATGTTTCCAGTCCTTTTCACGGTTGGAGGCATTGACCACCAGAAAATATTCATCACCCGGATGATAGAGGTAAGCATCATCAAGCAAACCACCGTTTTCGTTAGGAATCAAAGTGTACTGAGCCTGCCATGTATCAAGCGACTCTACGTTATTAGTGAGCACGTGCTGCAAAAAAGGCACAGTATCTTTTCCACTTATCCGGAAACGTCCCATGTGACTTACATCAAACAACCCACCGTAACGTCTCGTGGAAAGATGCTCCTTGAGAATCCCTGTACCATACTGCAGAGGCATGTCCCAACCACCAAAGTCGATGAGCTTGCCTTCGTTTGCTTTGTGCCAGGAATGAAGAGACGTCCGGAAAAGTTCCTCTGAGGAATTATTTTTTTCAGTCATGAGTATTTGGGATGAATTGAGGTGCTTGCAGTCAGTAATACCTATGTGCGGTTTTTTGACTTAATACAAGCGGAAAGACATTAATAAGAATAAGTAAAATGGACTCTACCACACAACAAAAGAGGAGTCAAAAGTTTTTTCCCTGATACTCTTGAGTAGAATACACGTTGCTGAGAATAAAAGCAGAAACTCTTTTACTAAAGGCTGAAGAGTGATAGAGTTAAAAATGTAACAGTGTTTGAGTACAGTATTAATTAAGAGGATCGCATCTGCATTTGGGAATTAGAGCAAAAAAACTTGATTCCCCTACCTATTTTTCCTAGAATCAGAGTATTTTTAAATTCCATTTTTTCAAGATAATTTTCAGGAGAATCTAATGACAAACATTATCGGCAACCATGTTGGAGGCACAAGGGTCAGCCAAACTGGAGGAACACTTCAAGATGTTTTTAATCCTTCAACCGGAGAGGTTTCCGGACAGGTACGTTTATCCAGCTCGAAGGAATTGGATGCTGTAGTTCAAATTGCAAGTGAGGCTGCTGTTGCCTGGGGGGCAACCCCTCCCGCAAAACGTGCGCAGGTCATGTACCGTTTCAAACGTTTACTCGAAGAAAATGCAGACAAAATCGCCAGCTCCATCAGCAGCGAACATGGAAAAACACATGATGACGCATTAGGCGAAGTGGCTCGTGGAATGGAGGCCGTCGAGTTTTCCTGTGGAATTCCGCATTTGCTCAAAGGAACCTTCAGTGAACAGGTTGCAACTTCAATTGATGTTTATTCAATTCCACAGTCTTTAGGCGTTGTGGCGGGAATCACACCTTTTAACTTTCCTGCGATGGTACCAATGTGGATGTTTCCTAACGCACTTGCCTGCGGAAATGCTTTCATCCTGAAACCGTCTGAACGTGACCCCAGTGTAACCTTAATTTTGGCGGATCTGCTCAAAGAAGCAGGTTTACCTGAAGGTGTCTTCAGCGTGGTCCAGGGAGACAAAGTTGTGGTCGATGCAATTCTCGACAATCCGGAAATTAAAGCAGTCAGTTTTGTCGGTTCAACTCCTGTCGCGGAATATATCTATAGCCGTGGAGCAGCAAACGGTAAACGTGTGCAAGCTTTAGGTGGGGCAAAAAACCACATGATTATTATGCCGGACGCAGACATGGATCAGGTCGTTGATGCACTAATGGGTGCAGGATATGGATCTGCAGGTGAACGCTGCATGGCAATTTCTGTCCCTGTTCCTGTTGGAGAAAAAGTTGCAGATGAACTGATGGAACGAATGGTGCCGCTGGTTGAAAAATTACCGGTCGGCCCTCCGAGCGATGCTAGTGTTGCAATGGGTCCGGTTATCACAAAACAAAGTTTAGAGAGAATTACTTCGCTACTACAGAGCGGTGTTGATCAGGGTGCGAAGCTGCTGGTAGACGGACGAGGTTTGAAAGTTCCCGGACATGAAAACGGATTTTTCATCGGGGCTTCACTTTTTGATCAGGTAACTCCTGAAATGGACATTTATAAAGAAGAAATTTTTGGACCGGTTCTTTCCACTGTTCGTGTTGCTGATTATGAAGCAGCGATTAAGCTGATACATAACAATCAATACGCAAACGGTGTGGCAATTTTCACCAGAGACGGTGACGCGGCAAGAGATTTTGTTAACCGCATTGAGGTTGGAATGGTTGGTATAAACGTACCGATTCCTGTGCCTGTCGGATACCATAGTTTTGGCGGCTGGAAAAAATCTCTGTTTGGAAGTCACCACATTTACGGACCTGACACGATTCACTTTTACACACGTCTCAAGGCGGTTACTTCACGCTGGCCGACTGGGATAAAAGCCGGTGCACAATTTAATTTTCCTACTATGTCTTAAAAAACGGCAGGTTGTAAAATCTGCTGTACTTGAAGACAATCCATGACAACTTCCTGCTTCCAATAACGGAAGAGGATAATTCCTGAGTGAGTAAAATGGAATTCATTAGCTTAACTGATTTAACTCCGATTATTCCTGAAATAATAGTGCTGCTGACTGCCTGCACTGTTTTGCTGGTTGATCTTTTTGCCGCTAAAAAAAACAGATCCTTGACCCTGGCCGTAACCACGATCATCGGTTTACTTTTGGCAATGTACTCAGAAACACAGTTACATGGGAAGGACATAACAGGATTTTACGGAACGGTTGTCGCGGATGATTTTTCGATACTCTTTGAATTTATCTACATGAGTGTTGCCATCATAACTGTCTTTGTTTCACGGCATTATATTGCAGAAAATGAAATGAATTTTGGAGAGTATTACGTACTGCTCCTGACTGCTGTTTCCGGGATGATGTTTATGACTTCCGGACTGGATTTGCTGGTTATCTTTATCGGCCTCGAAATTATGTCAATATCGAGCTACATACTGGTCGGTATGAAACGCAAGGTTGCAAGGGCCAACGAAGCCGCGCTTAAATATTTGCTGCTCGGTGCCTTTTCCACAGGTTTTTTGCTTTACGGAATTTCTCTGCTTTACGGAGCAACCGGAAGTACTTTATTACCGACGATCATTAGTGAAATTCAACAGAACGGTTCCGGAAATCCGCTCGTCATTGTCGGAATGGCGCTTGTGGTTGTGGCAATGAGTTTCAAAATCGCAATCGTACCGTTTCATATGTGGACACCTGATGTGTATACAGGTGCGCCTACTCCGGTTACTGGCTTCCTTTCCGGAGCAGCGAAAGCTGCAGGTTTTGCAGTGTTCATTCGTGTTTTAATGACCGGAATTCCTCTTGAGGGAGCAAACTGGGAAAACATCCTGTGGCTCCTTGCAGTGCTGACCATGACCGTAGGTAACGTGATGGCTTTGCGTCAAAACGAAGTCAAACGTATGCTGGCTTATTCCTCGATTGCTCATGCGGGTTATGTGCTGGTTGCAGTCGTAGTGGGAAGCACCTCTGCCATCAGTGGGGTAATCTTTTATTCCTGTGCGTATGCCTTGATGGGAACAGGAGCTTTTGGGATTCTTACCATCCGTGACGCAGGACGCATCCCCAGAACTTTTGATGATTTAGCCGGTTACGGAAAACGTAATCCAACTCTGGCACTGCTGATGAGCTTATTTGTTTTTTCGCTGGTCGGGCTGCCGTTAACTGGAGGATTCATTGGTAAATTCCAAATCTTCAGCGCCGCCCTGCAGGAAGGTTGGATCTGGCTGACTGTGATTGCCATACTCAACAGCGCCTTGTCAGTTTATTACTATTTACGGGTTGTAATGTTCATGTATATGCGTGAAGGTGCTCTTCCGGTAGGTAGCGTTGTTTCAAACAACACCTCTGGTTTTGCCATGACAGGTCTCCTCGTAACAGCGCTGGCAGTACTCTACCTTGGCGTTTTTCCGGATAGTATTTTGGAGCTGGCATCGTTGTCCATTCTGGCACTGCTCTAGCACACAGCATTAAAAAACAAAGGACGACTAAGATATTTGGGATTTATCACCTGTGCAAAATTTAAAACAGGCCCAAGTTCATTAAGCAGTCAGGAGGCTACTAACATTTCTCTTTTGGAGGAAGGTGACAAATAATGGCCACACTTTTTGCATAAAATCCAGGATGCGTAAATTACGCAGCGGATTCAGTTTGCTGGAGGTGATGATCGTGGTTGTGATCATCGGCATTCTGGCCACACTTGCTTATCCAAGTTTGGAAGCATATCTGCAGCGTTCAAAACAAACTGAGGCTAAAGTCAGTCTCAGCGCAATTTTCACTGCGCAAAAGATCTATTTCGCTACCAATCAAACATACGCAGATACACTCAGCAAACTGGATGTGCAACTGGAATCCGGAGGGAGCGCACGCTATGACATCACCCTCACCGGTAACAGCACTTCCTTCACCGCAACTGCTAAAGGCAACCTCGATGACGATGCCGTGCTGGACACTTGGACAATTGACCAAAGTAAAAATCTACAAAACACGGTCAACGATATCACCTCTGAATAAGATGAGGTTCCTGCTTACTTTTCCAACAGCGTATTTCTTTCGATTCTGCTTTATTAGCGCTCTGTTGTCCGTCTTTCTACTTTTCTCCGGATGTGCAGTTAATCAAATTTATTATCAAACTCCTCCCTCAGCTAAAGCACTTTCTGCTGACATAAACACTGTTTACGTTGATCAATTTAAAGGTGAGCAGTCAGTCTTATTCAGCAAAATATTAACTCATCAAATTAATCAGCAGCCGTTGCTTAAAACATTAGCGGTATTTCCTGAAATAGATGATCGTAATGCAGCCGTACTTTCCGTGGAAGTCCTGCGTTATGCAGTACATGATACAGAAGAAATAATTCCGCAGACGCACATAGCTTTAGTTGAACACAAGGAACTGCAGGACAATCCGGCAGGACTGAACACCATTAAGCGTGTTTTTGAATTTGTCGAAAAACCTTATCAGGAACGTTTGATTAATCGCACGCTGGATTTGGAAATATCATTTAAAATCATCAATGCAGCCGGAGACAAAACTCTCTACTTAAATACTGAAAATGCCAGTCTCAAACAAAGTTACAGAGGGGAAGAAAACATTCTACTAATTCCGGATCCTTTAGACGAAATGGCACGTTTTGCACAACTGCTGATGCAAAAGTTTTTAGACCGGATCAACCCAGAACCGCAAGAACGTGTGGTAGCTTTGGAAAAAGGGAGCAGTCCGGTGCCATGGACATTTGGTATGCTGGATTTCGGTCACCCCAGAATTATCCGTTCAAATCACTTTGCTAGTGGTATGCGATACGATCTTGCTCTGAAGGGCTGGAATTATGTACTTTTTGAACCACGGAGTTTTCCAGAAACAGAACGCTTTTTTTTCACCGATGAAGTTTTTTCACGCCTCAAAAGAGCAGGTTTGCCGCACACTACTTTACAGCCTTTACTGGAAGTTCACGAAAAATCGTTTGATCAGGATGAAATAAATATTATCCTTTTGGGGCTGATTCCAAATCGGGATTTTGAGCGTTATGCGCAAATTATAAAATCACATGCACGTGTATCCCAAAACATCGACCGTTTAAATTTGGCAACAACGCACTATAACCTGGGTCTGGTCTATCAGTTGCGCAGTGAACTGGGGTTAGCGGAATATCACTTTGCTCAAGCCAACGCATACAATCCTCATGAAAAATATTCTCAGGCATGGACTGATCTGCAACATCTAAAAGGTGACTACAATCCACTCGATGAATTGATGGAACGCTCAGTTGAAGCGTCCGGAAAACTCAACCCTCCTGACGGTGCTTTGCTGCAGCCAACAAACTGATACGCTCCTACATCTTGTTTAGAAACTGAAGACGATTCAGTTTTTCAGTTTAATATTATCGGCTTATTTTTTGAAACTATTATTCTCTTATTTTTCAGTTCATATTTTTATGAAATTACGCATAATACTGCTGATTCCGGCCTTTCTCTTCTGCCTGCCTTTACAGGCGGAAGAAGTGATCGTCAATTCTTCTGCAAAAATATACAACGCTGACATAACTCACGCAAAGGAACAGGCATTAAAAAATGTGCTGCATGAAGCTCTTAAAAAATCTGTCGGAAATTTATTGGATGTTAAGACAATTAACCAAAATTATGCAGTTATTAAAAACCAAATCTACAGCTTTAACAGCAAATATATTATCGATTATGAAGTCCTCAGTGAGGAACAGAATTTTAAAAACAATCTGTATGAAATAATAATCAGCGCCAATGTTGATCATGCGAAAATTCGACAAA
>Ga0233433_10003253_pt1 | contig 13309 bp, 13 predicted proteins | sample SI_122_August201_5_FD_179868 | JGI IMG/M metagenome (GOLD analysis project Ga0233433, IMG submission 179868) | Seawater microbial communities from Saanich Inlet, British Columbia, Canada - SI_122_August2016_100_MG | ecosystem: Environmental > Aquatic > Marine > Inlet | place: Canada: British... | reverse complement strand
GCTCCGACAAAGTGTCAACTTACGCGCAATAGGACAAAAAAACCCAATTCAGGAGTTTAAACGTGAGTCTTTTTCAATGTTTACGGATCTTCTAGATACGATAAACATGGAAATTGTTCAGGCGCTCTGTAGTGTTAATCTTGAGCAGGTTAGTTCAAAACAACAAGAAATACTAGAGGAGCAACAACAGGACGAGAGCTTAAAGCAACCGCAAAGAAAAGTGGCGCCTCCACGAAGAGTCGTTTCATCAAAACAACCAGCTAGAAACTTAAAGGTTGGTAGAAATGACCCATGCCCATGTGGGTCTGGAAAAAAATATAAGCAGTGCCATGGGTGACGCCATATCAATTCGATGCAAAGATTAATATTAAAGTGAATCAACTAACTATTACTAAGCCAGACGACTGGCATTTGCACTTAAGAGACGGGTTAGAAATGAGTTCGGTTGTTGGAATGACGGCAAAACAAATGGGTCGAGCTATTATTATGCCAAACCTATCTCCACCTGTGAGAACCTCAGAGGAGGCCCTTAAATATCGAGAGGCGATTATGCAAGCACTCCCTCGAGATACAAGCTTTAGTCCCCTGATGACTCTATATTTGACGGACAGCACAACTCAGCAAGACATAACCAATGCTTGCAAAAATGATTATGTCTTTGCTGTTAAGTTATACCCTTCAGGAGCTACAACAAATTCTGAGGATGGAGTTACAAGCATATCAAATGCCTATCCCGCTATTGAGCAAATGCAAAAAGAAGGTTTGCCACTTCTTATTCATGGAGAGGTTACTGATCGAGACATAGACATTTTTGATAGAGAGAAGGTTTTTTTAGATTCTGTTCTTGAGCCCTTGGTTAAAAATTTTCCTGAACTTAAGGTTGTTTTGGAGCATATCACAACTAAGGAAGCTGTCGATTTTGTTTGTCAAAGCAGCCACAATATCGCTGCAACCATAACCCCGCATCATTTGCTTTCAGATAGAAATCATATGCTTGTTGGGGGAATAAAGCCTCACTATTACTGTTTGCCTGTTCTAAAAAGAAGAGTGCCTCATCAAGAGGCTTTAGTTACAGCAGCCACTTCGGGGAATTCAAAATTTTTCTTGGGAACCGACTCCGCTCCACATGACAAAAATCAAAAAGAGTCAGCGTGTGGATGCGCTGGAGTTTTTAATGCACACGCAGCTATCGAGCTCTATGCAGAAGCTTTTGAAAGCGCTAATAAAATCGACATGCTAGAGGGCTTTGCCTCACATTTTGGACCTGACTTTTACGGCCTACCCAGAAATAATGAAAAAATAACACTGGAAAAAGCCCGATGGCAGATTCCTGACAGCTATGACTTTTCAAGCTCTTTAGTGGTTCCTTTTTATGCTGGCAAAGAACTATCTTGGAGAATGAGAACCTAAAGAGCCCCGCTTTGAAAGAAGAGCCTGCTTTTTTCGACATCTTTTTCGATCTGTTTTTTTAGTTCCTCAAAAGATTCAAATTTTTTTTCTTCACGACACTTTTGCTTGAATATGACAGTTACATGTTCACCATAAATCTCTTTATTAAAGTCAAATATAAAAACCTCTAGAAGGGTTTTGCTGCCTCCAAGCGTTGGCCTTTTTCCTACATTACATACGCCACTGTATGTTTTCGAATTAAGTTTTACAAGAACACTATAAACCCCTAAAACTGGACTGAGTTTTCTATGGATGCTTATGTTTGCGGTGGGAAACCCAATCGTTCTTCCAAGCTTTTCTCCGTGCGCAACCTTTCCGCTAATCGAAAAAGGCCTACCAAGAAACTTTTCAGCCCCAGCAAAGTCTCCTTCAGTCAGAAAATTTCTTATTGCAGAGCTACTAACCCTTTTTCCACTGAGAAGAACGCTGTGTATTTTTTCAATCGAGAAGTCGTTTGTACGCGAAGCTTTTTCTAGCATTGAAAAGTCGCCCAGACGATCTTTTCCAAAACGGAAATCATCACCAATAAAGCAATGTTTTACTCCAATTTTTTTTACAATGACTTGATTAATAAAAGAGGACGCCGAAAGCTCAGAAAAGTCCTTATTAAATCTGATTAAAAGGTGATTGTCTACCCCCATAGACTCCAAGAATAAATGCTTATCCCTAAAATTGCTAAGTCTTGCTTTTGGTCTTCCAAAAAAGGTTTCAGGGGTTACTGAAAAAGACATGACAAGAGAGGGCAGCCCCATTTTTTTTGACTTAGAGACAAGCTTTTTGAGTATTTCTTGATGGCCAAGATGAATACCATCAAAGTTACCAATGGTAAGAACACATCCGGTCTGTTTTTTTAGATTGTGAAGGCCTCTAATTAGTTCCATGCTTTTATTTTACTCACTGGCGTTTTTTTTATTAGTCAATTAAAGCTCCTGAAGTATTTTTTTAACAGGAGCGGGAGTGCCCAAAGTTAAACTATCCGTTGCGTAATAGTTGGCAGACCCTCCAGGGGAGTCAATCAAAATTGGATTAACCCATAAAGTAAAGTGAGTAAAAGGATGTTTAAATTTTGTAAGTGACCTGACAATCTTTGCTTTATTGTTATGTCGGCTAATCTTTATCCTAATTGCTTCATTGCTGTCTTCACACTCTTCAAAGCTCCATAACCCTCCCCATATTCCTTTATTAGGCCTTTTTTTGAGAAAAACCTCTTGTCTTTCATTTTTAAATATTAGAAAAGCGACAGTTTTTTCAGGGAGCTTGCCTGTGTTATTTTTTTTGCGCGGATAAGCGCCTTGGTCTTTGGTTAGATAAGCGCCACAATGGCTTGCCAGTGGACAAGATTCACACAAAGGGTTTTTTGGAATACAGATGGTTGCACCAATATCCATGATTGCTTGGGTATATTCAGCATTATTCGTTTGAGGCGTGTGATGTTTTGCTAGACGCCATAGTTCTTTCATGACTTCACTCGAAGAGTAATGCCCCTCAATTTTGTGATAACGTGATAGAGTTCGTTTAACATTACCATCTAGAATTGGAGCTGATATACCACTTCCTAAGGACAAAATAGCACCTGCTGTCGAGGGGCCAATGCCAGGGAGTGCAACAATCTCATCATATTTTTTTGGAAAGACTCCGTTATGTTTAGACTCAACGAGCTTTGCCGTTTTGTGTAAATTACGTGCACGACTATAATATCCTAGCCCAGCCCATTTTGACATCACTTGATCCTCGTGCGCGTATGCAAGAGACGCTAAATCTGGAAAAGCCTTGACGAAACCATTAAAGTAGTTAACTACCGTAATAACTTGTGTTTGTTGAAGCATGACCTCAGAAAGCCAAATATGATAAACATTGGGCGGACTTGATTGCCACGGAAGGTTTTTTCTTCCATTGCTCTTAAACCAACAAAGTAAGTCGCTTGCTAGCTCTGTCACTCTTATAAACCTAGCGGGTTTTGTGGATTTACCGACTCCATAAATGGTAGCTTAATGTCTTCATTTGTAACCTGGTAAAAGCAACCAATCCAGTTATTGATAATGGCGCTCGCACTATCATGCCATGTGTTATCGAGGGTTTGCATGATGAGCTGCTCTGGAAAGTCTTTTATTGTGGCTGAGTTGTTTTTAAGCCGTGTTTTATATTCCTCTAAAATGGCACAACATTGCGGCGAAAGGTAATTTTTAGGAAATGGTGGATAGTCTAAACGACTCCCTTCAAGGTAAAGGGCAATTTCTCTTTTCAGTTCCTTTAAAAGGCTAATGGAGTCATATTCTGGATGTCCTTGAAAAAAAACAATTCGAAACAAGTCTGGACTTACAGCTAAATGAACGCCTACTTTGCTCGCGGCTAAAACTTTAATGTTAGCGTTTTTAAACTGAGATCTCGAAATTTCATTATAGCGAGAGTGTGGAACATCAAATCGAGTGTTAACACCCTTGACCAATGGATGAGTTCTGTCAATAACTTGGTGAGGGAAAATTCCCCAGTGTTTTTTTCCAACCGGCCTTCTCTTTTGTTTATATTTAAATTCTAAAACAGCATGAGTCGCGAGACATGAGCACAAGGTTGAGGTTACATTTTCATAAGACCAGTCAACTACCTCACGAAGCTCTTTATAAAAAGGCGCTAGCTGAAGGTCAGGATCAGTAACGTTTGCGCCACTAATAATAAGCGCATCTAGGCCCTGAAGTTTTATTTCATCAAAGCTTTTGTAGTGGCTTTTTATATGTTCCGAGGCTTTCTTACCGCGTTTAATGCTGGGGAGAGAAAACGGATGTATATATAGTTGAGCTACTTGGTTAGAGCGACCAATCAACCTAAAGAACTGTCTTTCAGTAGCCTCAAGTGCAGAATCAGGCATCATATTTAGCAGACCAATATGAAGGGCTCTAATGGCCTGATGTGAGGCTCTTTCTTCAGACAGTATTGTTTCCCCTTGTTTTCCAAGGCGCTCAAAGGAGGGTAAATTTGAATGTGCTATAAGAGGCATGGCTTTAGAGTGCGTTGGAGATTAAATTAATCACATCATTTGCAGAGCGACACTTATGAAGATCATCACTTTGAATTGTGCAGCCATATTTGTTTGCAATCACTGCATATTTTTTTAGTCTGTCTTCTATGAGCTTTGGAAAAACCCAGCTGACAAAATCATCAGGGCTCACTTGAGCTACATAATCCAAGTTATTTTCAGAAAGATAGGTGTTAATGGACGCCTCAAAAAAATGAGAATTATAATACATAGGCTTTGGTTGTGTTTTTGCACGCTCAATTAGGACTCGTTCATTCTCCTTGTTGGTCTTTATATAAACAATGAGACTGTTTTCTGAGAGAAGCTTGTATAGGTTTTGGTCTTCTAGCTCACAAAGACTTCCTCCGGCATCATTTATAAAATGACTGAAACCCTCTGCTTGGGACTTAAAGATAAAGTCAGATACTTCATACATTGTCTTTTTTTCTGCCTCAAAAAAAAGACTTTGGCGGCGAATAAATTCATCTAATGGAAGTCCACCCTCTTCAGGGTTGCCAACCTTTCCCAAGAAGGCTGAGATTGGCTCAAGGTTGTCAAAACTTACTTGACTGTTAATGCTGATAGACTGATTGTCTAAAAGCGTCTTTAGCCAGCTGTCTGTTTTCATTTTATTGGCAATATTTGCTATAATGGCCTCTTTTAGGTGGGCTGCACCAATCCTATAGTCTCCAGAAAAGTGAAACCAGTCTCCCTCTTCGCCAATAAGTTTTGCGAGGTGAGTTTTGCCAACACCAGACATCCCTAATAGCGTAATACACTTATTCTTTTTATTTATAAACTCTTCTGCAGATATCATTATAAAAGACCATCTTCTTTGAACATATTTCTAATGCCTCTTATGGCTTGACGAATTCTGTGCTCGTTTTCAATCAAACAGATTCGCACATACTCATCACCATAACTGCCAAAACCAATTCCCGGAGAAACACCTACCTTGGCGCGATTGATCAGCGCTTTGCTGAATTCAAGCGAGCCCATTGCCCTATAGTGCTCTGGAATTTTTGCCCACACGAACATCGTTGCTCTTGGTATTTCAACACTCCAGCCAATGCTTTCAAGACCAGCACAAAGGATATCACGCCTTGACTGATACATCGAACATATTTCTTCAACACAGCTTTGGTCGCCCTCAAGCGCCTCAATTGCAGCAACTTGAATCGGTGTAAATATGCCATAGTCTAGGTAAGACTTTATCTTGGTGAGCGCAGCAACTAACGATGCATTTCCAACCATAAATCCAACCCTCCAGCCAGGCATATTATAGCTTTTAGACATTGAAAAGAATTCTACAGCAACTTCTTTTGCACCTTCAACCTCAAAAATACTCGGTGCTTTATATCCATCAAACACGATATCGGCGTAGGCTAAATCTTGAATAACCCAAATTTGATTTTCTTTCGCAATTTCAATAACTTGCTCAAAAAACTCAAGCTCAACACATTCAGAAGTTGGGTTTGCAGGATAGTTCAGGACAATTGCTTTTGGTTTTGGCCAGGTGTTTTTAATAGCGTTTTCCAGCTCCGAAAAGAAGTCATGCTCAGGTCCGCATGGAACAGAACGAATATCTGCGCCGGCAATCACAAAACCATAAGGGTGAATAGGGTATGCTGGGCTCGGCACCAAAATAGTATCACCCTTGCTAACAATTGCCTGAGCAAGGTTTGCAAGGCCTTCTTTTGAGCCTAAGGTAACGATAGCCTCTGTGTCAGGATCAAGACTCACATTGTATCTTTCTTTGTACCAGTTAGTTATTGCCTTTCGAAGACGAGGTATGCCGCGAGATGCTGAGTAGCGATGTGTGTCTGTTCGTTGTGCGACTTCAACCAGCTTATCAACAATATGCTGAGGCGTGGGCTGATCAGGATTGCCCATTCCAAAGTCAATAATGTCTTCACCCTTTGAGCGCGCTTTTGCTTTGAGTTCGTTGGTAATTGCAAAAACATAGGTCGGCAGTCTTTCAATTCTTGCAAAGTTTTCGTTCATTTCTAATTCATTTAGGTTTCAAGCACAAGATGATAGGAGCTAAATTTTCTAAGATTAAGCACACCACCATCTAGTAGTAAGTATTGTCCTTTAATGCCTTGTAAAAAGCCAGAAATAGAAGGTGTTTTATCAAAGCTCAAGGAAACGATTTTTGTTGGATATTCTAACACAGGGTAACTAATATTTATTACTTCGCTTTCAAGGGGGGTTGCCTGAACCTCATTTATCAGACCCGGTATCTCATCCAGAAGCAAGTTCTTTTTTGATTCAAGATCCACATCCTCAACCTCATTTTTGAGCATTGTTCGCCAATTTGTCTTATCAGCGACATAAGATTTAAGGGCCGTTTCAACTTTTCCAGAATCAAGTCTTGTTTTAACCTCTAAAATTGGCAAAGCACTCACGGCGCCCTGGTCTATCCATCGTCCTGGCGTATTTGTTTTTCTGGTAATGCCTACTTTGACTCCAGAAGAATTAGCAAGATAAACGATATGTGAAGAAAAACAATTGGCAAGCCCCCAATCTGGCTCACGACAAGTTCCAAGGTGGTGATGGCAGGTTTCTGGCTTCATGATGCACATGTCGCATCTGGCAAGAGCACGCGCACATGGAAAGCAGTATCCTTGAGAAAAACTTTTGTTGGTTTTATTGCCACAATTTGAGCATGAAATTTTTTGCTCAAAGTGAAGATCAACATGCCTACCTACCAGCGCATTCATGTCGACAGTCTCATTTCCAATGGAAAGGCTATATTTTGCTTCTCCACCAACTAGAGAAGTTTTCATCATATTTATAGGCCCAGCTAGCTGCATAATATTGACTGAATTTCTATATATTTATTGGCTGCTTGATCCATAATCTTTTGAGGAATTTCAGGTGCAGGAGGAGCTTTATCCCAGTCAAGCGTTTCAAGATAGTCCCTAATGATTTGCTTATCAAAGCTTTTTGGGCTCATGCCTGGGGTGTAGTCAGTGAGCGACCAAAATCTTGAAGAGTCAGGCGTCAAAACTTCATCCATGAGCGTGAGTTGGTTATTTGAGTCGAGTCCAAACTCAAACTTAGTGTCAGCAATAATAATGCCTTTTTCTAGCGCAAATTGCGATGCAAAGCTATAAATTTTAAGACTTGCCTCTTTGATTTCTTTTGCTAGGTCTGCTCCAATAAGACCTTTGACTTCTTCAAAAGAAATATTGGTATCATGCTCACCCACAGCAGCCTTCGAAGACGGCGTAAAGATTGGTTTTTCAAGTTGTTCCGCTAGCTTTAGGTTCTCAGGCAAGTCAATGCCACAAACTGATTGTGAGTCTTGATATTCTTTCCATCCAGAGCCAATTAGGTAGCCTCTCACAACTGCTTCAATAGGAAGAGGATTAAGTTTTTTGACGACAATTGCCCTCCCTGAAACCCTCTCAGCATCTTCAGCTGACAATACTTCATCAAGTTTTATTTGAGTTAGATGGTTTTGAACAATGTGTTTAGTTTTGTCAAACCAGAAATTTGCAATATCTGTAAGGATTTTGCCTTTGCTTGCAATGGGTTGCCCAAAGATAACATCAAATGCAGATAGGCGGTCAGAAGCTACAATCAGCATGTGCTGAGGATCAATATCATATATGTCTCTAACCTTTCCCTGATGAAGTAGAGGCAATGATAGTTTGGTTTGAATGTGCGAGCTCATTTAGGCGCTTTATTGGAAGTAGGCCTCCATTTTAATCGATTGAACCCAAGGTTTGTATGAGTTGCTTCGGATAGAGCCTTATTTAATGTTTAATTCAGAGAGTATTTGTTTGGCTCTTTTTTGAAAACCTGCCATTTCAGCATTTGGAACGACAGATTTTTTCTTAAGTTTTACTTTTTCAGCGTCTTTATGAACACCATTGATGCGAATTTCATAATGAAGATGAGGCCCTGTAGACATTCCAGTTGTTCCCACATATCCAATGAGCTCGCCTTTTTTGACGCGCTTGCCAGACTTTAGGCCTTTAGCAAATTTCGACAAATGGGCATATACCGTGACATACTCTGAGCCATGCTTTAGGTAGATTACGTTACCATACCCTGATAGTGTGGCAACATATTTAACCAGTCCTTTTGCTGGGGCGTAGACAGGGGTTCCGCTTGGCGCTGCAAAATCAGTGCCGCGATGAGGCCGATAAGTTTTAAGTGTTGGATGATAACGACGCAATGAAAAACTAGAGCTAATCCTGTTGTACTTTGCAGGGGCAAATTTAAATGAGTCGTTTAGAGTTTCTCCATTGGCGCTATAGTATTTCTTTCTGCCAAGAGAGTCCTTGTGAGAGAAAAGTGCAATCGTTTTTCTTCCACCACTATAAATCATAGCGCTCGGCGTCTTCTCTCCTTCCCACGACAAAATAAACCTGTCACCTTTTCTAAGGTCACGACTGAAGTCAATTTCCCAAGAAAAGTTGTCTACCATCATTTTAACAACTTCTGCATCAACACCAGCTTTCTTGGCGTCATAATTAAGTGACTTGTTGATTGTGATGATAGTAAAGGAGACATCATCAACAGGCTGAATGTTTGACTTTTGAAAACTAAATCTTTTTCCATCATAGTTTATGAAAAGTGGGTTGTCGTTTGCAGGGTTAAATATAATTTGCTTAAGGGTGTGATTGTCATTAAGGCTAATCCGAAATTCATCACCTGGAAAGATATTGTTGAGCCTTTGGGCTCTGGGATCTGACGTCATTAGTTTCGTTAGAAGCTTGCCTGAAAGTCCTGCGCTGTAGAAAAACTTATAAAAAGCATCCCCACGCGAAACCTTAAAGCTAAAGTCATGTTGGCCGCCTGCAATAGAGGGTGCTGAGAAAACCGCACATGCTAAAAGCAATGAAATAAAAAAAGATTTAATCATTAGTGATCGGTTTAGTCGTTTTTTGAAATTAACGACAAGGCCAGTTGACGTGAAAGCTGGTCATTTTCCACAACACTAGCTAGCGTGTCAAGATTTTGACCGGGCGTCTCGTTGAGTGTTCTTTCAATTATCTTGCTGATGTCTAGAAAACCTATTTTATTTTTTAAAAAAGCGTCAACAGCCACTTCGTTTGCTGCATTTAGAGTCCCAGGGGCGCCCACTCCTTTTTTTATGGCTAAATATGCAAGCTCTAAGCATTTATACTTTTTCAGATCAGGCGGAAAAAATTCCAGTGGAGGCTGCTTAGTTAGATCCAGCGGCTTGACACCTGACGAGTGTCTTTCAGGAAAAGATAGCGCATAAGATATCGCACTTCTCATGTCGGGAAGGCCAAGTTGAGATAGAACACTTCCATCATCGTAATAGACACAGGAGTGCACAATGCTCTGGGGGTGAACAACAACTTCAATTTGACTTGCGGGCAGATTAAATAAAAAGCTGGCCTCAATGACCTCAAGCCCCTTATTCATCATTGTCGCAGAGTCAACTGAGATTTTTTGTCCCATTTTCCAGTTCGGATGTTTGCAAGCTTCCTCTGGAGTAACTGTATTAAGAGATTCAAATGGCCTATTTAAAAAAGGACCACCTGAAGCAGTTAACTGAATTTTGTTTAACCCATTCTTGCCCGCTTGAAGACATTGAAAAATTGCGCTGTGCTCAGAGTCGACTGGAATGATTTCAGCGCCTGATTTTTTGACGGCATTCATCAGAAGGGCGCCACCCAAAACTAATGACTCTTTGTTGGCTAGCATGATTCTTTTGCCAGCCATGGCAGCCGAAAATGTGGACGACATTCCGGCCCCACCAACGATTGCAGCCATAACAAAATCAGCTTCATCATGAGAAGCAATATTATCAAGTGCGCTTTCACCACTTAAGACCTCAACTCCCTTTGGTGAAATATTTCTGAGATTTTCAGCCGCCTCTTCTTCGACTAGAATCGCGTATTTTGGCTTATGTTTTTTGCAGAGCTCGTTAAGGCCTTTCCAGTTTGAGTGCGCGCTGATAGCGAGCGTACGATACTTGTCTGGATGACGAGCGATCACATCTAGCGTGTTGAGCCCAATTGAGCCTGTTGCGCCTAGAATTACAATGTTTTTCATAGGACAAAAACCACAAAGAAAAGAAATATTGGAGCTGACGATGTAAGGCTATCAATGCGATCTAAAAGCCCGCCGTGACCGGGAAGAATATTGCCACTATCTTTATTGCCACTAATGCGCTTTAATAAGCTCTCAAATAAATCGCCAAGGATTGAAACTAGAGAAACAACAAGCGCTAAAATACTAAAAATCAGAAAGTCCTTTGTGCCAGGCGCCTGAACAACAATGTAAACATAAAAGAGCGCAGCAACTTGTGCAAGTGCAACGCCGCCATAGAGGCCTGCCAACGTCTTGTTCGGGCTTACCTCGGGACAAAGCTTTTTGTTACCAAAGCGTTTTCCAGAAAAATAAGCGCCGACATCTGCAGCCCAGATTAATACTAATAAAAAAAGCACTAATGAACTATTTTGAGACTGAAGAATAATGAGTGAAGTTGCCATTGGCACAAAAAGAAATAATCCATTTATTACTGCTTTGTAGGTGCTATTGCTGATACTTGCATGGCTGTCTGGGTATCTTATGACCCAATACAAAGCGACAAACCACCATGCTAATGTTAGAAGCAACAAAGGTGCCAACATTGAAATGTTTTTAGACATAATGAAAGACATCGCCAAGACTACTAAAGTGAAAAGGACTTTATTGGAAAGTCGAATGATTGAGACAAGCTTGCAATACTCCCAAGAGGCAATAATAAGAGTTAAACATAGGGCTGCGAAGAACCAAGAAGCATTTAAGAATAGAATTCCAGCGATGACGGCAGGCGCTAAAACAAGCGCTGTAAGAACTCTTTTAATGAGCATTAATCCTCTCCATTGCGCTCACCATAACGCCGGTCCCTGGCATGAAAATCCTCAATTGCAAGGTCGAGAGCGTGTTCATCAAAATCTGGCCACAATGTTCTGCAAAAGTAGAATTCACTGTAAGCAATATCCCACAGCAAAAAGTTGCTTAGCCTAATCTCTCCACTGGTTCGAATGAGAAGATCAACTTTTGGATAACTTGCTAGAGCGGTGTATGACTGAAAGAGTAAGGGGTTAATATTTGCAGGATTAATTTTTCCATCAGCCGAATCAAATGCGATTTTCTTTGCTGCCTCAGCAATGTCCCACTGACCTCCATAATTAGCCGCAATGACCAGATTGAGACCTGAATTATTGGAAAGCTCTCTTTCTGCTTCATGCGCTAGCGACTGTATCTCAGGAGTAAATAAGGAGATGTCTCCAATAATTTTTAGCCTGATGTTGTTATCTTTTAGTTTTTTTGTTTCAGTTTTTAAAACGGTTAGGAATAACTTGAAAAGCAGGCTAACTTCTTCACTGGGACGGTTCATATTTTCACTGCTAAAAGCAAAAAGAGTAAGCGTATCGACGCCTATCTTTGCACAGTGCTTGACAATTTTACGAACTGTCCTGACGCCTTTTTGGTGGCCACTTGAGCGAGGCAGATGCTTAGCTTTAGCCCACCTTCCGTTGCCATCCATAATAATAGCTATGTGCTTGGGAGGAATTTGGTTGATTGTTTGCAAACCATCTTTTTTTGAGCTCATAAGGCGCAATTATACCCACTAGTCATTAAATTGCCCATTGCAAAGTATTTCAATTTGAGCGATTATTCAATTAGTGGTTTCGTCAGACAGCACACAAAGATTTATACGGTAAAATCGCTGTTATGAGTTTAGCTAAAAGAATAATCCCATGTCTAGATGTCCGTGATGGAAGGGTGGTCAAAGGCGTTAAGTTTGTTGACATCAAGGATGCTGGAGATCCTGTTGAGGTCGCTAAGCGCTACGACAGAGAAGGCGCAGATGAAATTACGTTTCTTGATATAACGGCTTCTCATGAAGGAAGAAATACAACAGTTGCCATGGTCGAAAAAATTGCTGAACAGGTTTTTATCCCGCTGACTGTTGGCGGCGGTATTCGAAATGCCGAGGATGTTAGGGCGATGCTTAAGGCAGGCGCAGATAAGGTAGCAGTTAATTCTGCAGCTATTTTTAACCCAGGTCTTATTAATGAGCTCTGCGCTATTTTTGGATCTCAGTGCATTGTAATTGCAATTGATGCAAAAAGGGTTTCATCAAGGCCTTCTAAATGGGAAATCTATACTCATGGCGGCAGAAAAACAACTGGTATAGATGCTATAGAGTGGGCCATAAGAATGACTGAGGGTGAGAGTGGGGCTGGTGAAATACTGCTTACCTCTATGGATAGAGATGGCACCAAAGACGGGTTTGATCTTGAGTTAACAAGAGCTGTATCTGATGCTGTCAACGTTCCAGTGATTGCATCAGGCGGAGTTGGAAATTTGACGCATTTGTCTGAAGGCGTTGTCGATGGAGGGGCGGAGGCGGTCCTTGCTGCGAGCATTTTTCACTTTGCCGAGTTTACAGTTGACGAGGCTAAAAAATCGATGCAACAAAAAGGTATCGAAGTAAGACTATAGCAAGTTGAGTTTTTGACTGCTTCAGCGTATCATTACGCAGTTTTGATTTCAGGAAAAACATGACCTTTAAAAAAGAATTTTGGGTGCTATTATCAATATTTCTGCTTCCTATTGGGCTAGGAACTTTGTTCTTCTATCTAAACCCAAATTATTTCAGCCAGAACACCGTTAATTATGGTGAACTTATAAGCCCAGTGATCGTTACTGAAAAGACAGATCTTGAGATTCAGGGCGATGCCTCGCTTGATGGTATCTGGACACTTGTATATGTAGCACAGAATTGTGATGCAGTCTGCGATCAAGCAGTCGCAGATGTAAAGACTATTCGCACGCTGATTAATATGGACATGCGCCGAATCCAAA
>Ga0233433_10003250_pt1 | contig 13313 bp, 10 predicted proteins | sample SI_122_August201_5_FD_179868 | JGI IMG/M metagenome (GOLD analysis project Ga0233433, IMG submission 179868) | Seawater microbial communities from Saanich Inlet, British Columbia, Canada - SI_122_August2016_100_MG | ecosystem: Environmental > Aquatic > Marine > Inlet | place: Canada: British... | reverse complement strand
GTCTTTATGGGGGGGCGGCATGGTCGTTGCGGCCATCCTGTTGCCCGCACCGTCAAAAGAATTATCCCGGGGCACTGACAAAATCAATATCCGTGATTTCATCCCGAGGCTGTCTGGCTATCTGGAAGCCTTCGCGCTGTTATCTGTGCCCGCCATTGCCGTGGTGGTGATGGTATCGGTCATGCGCAACACCACCTATGCCGTCCGCAGTTCGTTTTATGTTGTCTATCTTGACAGCATCCAGTTCAGCGGCACCGAAATCGGATTTTTAATGTCGGCTGCCGGCAGTCTTGGTGCCATATCGGCACTACTGGTCGGCCCGGTGACAAAGGTCATAAAGCCGGTCATTTTGCTGTTCATCACCGTTACGTGCGCCATCATCTTTATCTCCCTCACCCCCTTGATGGCCACGTTCTGGCAATTAATGGTTATTGCCATGCTTTGGGGCGCATCGGTGGGCATGAGCATGCCCCTGATGTTTTCGATTATGGCACGCGCAGCGGATTCAAAATCCCAAGGCAAAAGCGTTGGCATTCGCCTGACCGCAAACCGTCTGGCCGCATCCGGCCTGCCGGTCCTGATGGGGGGCATTGCTGAAATTACCGGGATCGGCAACAGCTTCTTGGTCATTGGTGTTGTCATGCTGGCCAGTCTGGGGGGCGTTGCCCTTTATGCCCAACGGGTCATTGGGCCGCCAAAGGAATAAATCACCCGTGCAAGAAACTGGGTGGGCGAAAAATAATCCAGAGCCCACACCCGATGGCAACCATGGTGCCCCCAACCCAGTAAAAGCTGTGTTCCAGCCCAACCAGAGACACAACCCCGCCCATCACGGGGGGCAAAATGGTCTGCATCAAACGATTCAGTGAAATGCGCAGGCCCACCACCGTGCCTTGAGAACCAGAGGGCACCAATTTCGATGGAATCATAATCATCAACGGTTGGCTTATGCCCACGGAAAGCCCCCGCATGACCGTGACCAAAAGCAGGGACAAAAATACCCCCAACAACGGGGTGATGGTGATGGCGATAAGGGCCGCCAACACGGTCAGGTTCAAAAGCCGTACATCCCCGACGCGCCGTGCCAGAGGCGACACCGAAGCGGTGCCCACCAGCCCGGAAAAATTGAGACAAGCAAACACCACCCCGATTAATGTTCCGGTCAATCCCATCTCTTTCATATAAGCAATGAAGAAGGACGTCTGGATCGCCCCACCGGCAATATTGAGCACAGACCCTGCAATGGCCACGCCCATCAACGGGATGGAGAGCATGGCAAAGGCCTTTGTGTAATCTTCCAGACGCGGCAGAAAATCACGCGCCCTGAAAGGATCAGGTGCTTTTTGGACAAGCGATTTTGAAGAATCCTTGCCCCGGGGCAGTATTGAAACAGCCGCCATAAACAGCACCGCCCAAACAAAGGTCACCCCAAAGCCACCCTTTGGGCCGAACAGGTCCCACATAACGCCTGCCAAAAGCGGGCAAACAAGATGGCCCAATCGATTGCAAAAGCTGACCTGCCAGGTAAGCGATGGATCATCGCGGACCACCTGGCCCACCAATGTCTGGGCACCAACCCAGTTCATGGTCGAAGAAAGCCCCAAAATCAGGTTCAAGAGGGCGGCCATCCAAATCCAGGGTAGCAGTGGAAACAGGATCGGAACGATCAAACCGATGGCGGCAAAAAACAGCATGACCTGGCGCACGCCAAGACGATCCATCAAGACGCCGCCGTGAATGGACAGCATAAATGGCAACAGGGATCGGGCACCGATCACGATGCCAAAAACAAAAGGCGTTGGTTCCAGATATAGCGCCCAAAGCGGGATAACCACATTGGTTGCCCCATCGGAAAACAGGCCAGAGCCATACATGGCCAGCCGGGTACGCAGGGGAATTATCTTTGTCGTTGTCTCAGTCATGAACTGTTTCTATGCCACGGATTCCGGGACTGGCCCCAAAGCATCGCCTAAGCGCGCATCGATCCAGTCCGCAAATGCCAGCGTTGCATCATCACTGTCTTTTGGCCCAATCACCTGAAAACAAACCGGCATGTCATTGGGACCTGTAAAGCGCGGCACGTTAACCGCCGGGGCATACATCTGGGTCCACAGCCTGGAGAAATTGGCCCCAATCGCACGGTCATGGCCAATTTGGGCCTCGCCTGCCAAGCTGGGCGTGATGAAAACATCATAATCAGAAAACAAATCATTCATTTCTGCGCGCGCACCATTCAGGGTCTTTCCCGCACGCTCATAATCCTCAACCTTGAGCCTACGCGCCTCTTCAATGCGTTTGCGATTGTGATCGTTAAAGGCATCCGGGTGATTTTTGATTTCATCGGCCAACGATATCATCGCTTCCCAGCCATTGATGACTGAAAATTCAGGGATAATATCGCTAAATTTCTGGGGCAAGGTCACATCACTGACCGTTGCGCCCGCCTGGCCCAACACATTTGCGGCCCGTTCAATGGCGGCCTGCATGCAGGGTTCTGTCGTGTCCCAATCTGGCGTCCGCACAACACCGATGCGCACCGTTCCGGATCGGTCTATTTTATCTTTGTCCTGGGGTATCGCGCCGCCAGTTTGCACTGCGCGCATCAAGATCAAATCATCAACGCTGCGGGCAAACAGGCCAATGGTATCGATTGACGGCTTACAATGGCGAAAGCCTCCCCGATCAATGCCATCAAGGCTCGCTTTGTAGCCATAAACCCCACAATTGGCCGATGGGCCAATGACGGAGCCCCCGGTCTGGGACCCAACCGCCAGCGGGACCATGAAATCTGCCACAGACGCACCAGAGCCACTGGATGAAACCCCTGCGGTCCGGTCCGGATTATGAGGATTGCGCGTTTGGCGCGGCACCGGGCAGGCAAATTCGGTGGTCACGGTCTTGCCCATGATCACCATGCCAGCGGCCCGCAAGGCGGCAACGCAATTGGAATCCCGATCCGACCGTTCGCCCGCATAAGGGCCAAAGCCATGGGCCGTTGGCATATCAAGGGTGTCGAAAATATCTTTGATGCCGACCGGCACACCATGCAACACGCTTTTGCGCGCCATCCCATCCAATGTTTTTGCCTGCGCGATGGCATAATCGGGATCGATATAATCCCACGCATGAACCACCCCTTCACGGGCATCAATGCGGTCCAGACAATCGCGCACAATCGCCTCTGACGTAATATCCCCCGACGCCAGTTGGATCGCCGCATCCCTTGCCCCCAATGCATTGAGCCCCATGGGACCCATTTTCGCCAAATCAGCCATTTTTTTCCTAACCCTTAATCGATTTCCCTATTTATGGAGAACTGCCGCCCATCTTGCAAAGGTTTCACGGTCTCCCATCCGGAGAATTGATTTATTGATACCCTGCCATGTGTTAAGCCATTATCTAAATCAAGCATGATCAACCGCATTCATGCGGTTTGGTTTGATAATAATATCAAGGGGAACACCATGGCTTCAAAAGATACCGGCAGAACAACAGACGGTTTAGGGCGTCTGTATGACAGCGTTCTGGACACCATCGGCAACACGCCCTGTATCCGTATCAACAATCTGGCACCGGACCATGTCCGGCTTTACGTCAAAGCTGAATTTTTCAACCCCGCCGCTTCGGTCAAGGATCGTTTGGCCGTCAGCATCATCGAAGAAGCCGAACGCAGCGGTGCGCTTAAACCCGGCCAAACAGTGGTCGAGGCCACCAGCGGCAATACAGGCATTGGCCTTGCCATGGTTTGTGCCGCCACCGGACACCCGCTTGTGGTCACCATGGCCGACAGTTTTTCCATAGAACGCAGAAAGCTGATGCGCTTCATGGGTGCCAAGGTGGTGTTGACGCCCCGTGCTGAAAAAGGTCTTGGGATGGTTATGAAGGCCAAGGAACTGGCCGATGCCAATGGCTGGTTTCTTGCCAGTCAATTTGAAACCGAGGCCAATGCAAAAATCCATCAAAATACCACAGGCCGTGAAATTCTTGCGGATTTCGACGGGGATCGGCTGGACTATTGGGTGACGGGTTATGGCACCGGCGGCACGTTAACCGGTGTTGCCCGCGCCCTTCGCGACAAACGCCCTGATACCAAAATCATTCTCAGCGAACCTGCCAATGCATCATTGATCACCAGCGGTGTGCCCCAAGAACGCAATGAGGATGGTTCCCCTGCGGTCAGTCATTCCGCGTTCGAACCCCACCCCATTCAGGGCTGGACGCCTGATTTTATTCCGCTCGTCCTTCAAGAATCCATCGATCAATCTTTTTACGATGACATCATACCGATCCCGGGACCTGCTGGCATAGAATGGTCACAAAAGCTGGCACGACACGAAGGCATTGTGACGGGAATCTCTGGCGGGGCATCCTTTGCCGTGGCCATGCAGGTTGCCGTAAAAGCCGACCCTGATTCCGTCATCCTCTGCATGTTGCCCGATACCGGAGAGCGCTATATGTCAACGCCGCTGTTCGAAACAATAGAGCCGGAAATGACCGAGGATGAAAAGGCGCTGTCGGCTTCAACGCCGGGATACCAAATGCCCACAGATTGAGCAGACGGTTAGAGCGGCGCCCGATTATTTTGTTTCGGCCAAAATAGTTGCGGCGATCTTTTCGCCGATCATCAGGGTTGGGATATTGGTGTTTGCACAAGGCACCATGGGCATGATGGAGGCATCACAGACCCGCAAACCTTCCACCCCATACACCCGCCCCGATGGATCGGTCACGGCACCGGGGTCATCAACGGCCCCCATGCGATTGGTAGAACACGCATGCCAATGGCCCAGAACCGTGGAACGGATCCACTGTTCAATAACCAGATCATCGTCCATCAGGTCTTGCAGGCTTGGCCCATCGGCGATCATATTTTTAATGATCCAGCGCCTGAGCGGTGCGACCGCATCCATGGCCGTGGCCCCGGCCCAGGTCTGAAATGCATTCCAGCGGCTGTAAACTGCCAATTTTCGCGCATGATCGGAATAACTGATGGGGAACACCTGTTCCACCACATCCTGAACCTCATGATGGGCCTGAAGCTTCAAGACAAGTTTGACCCCTGCCACCAATCGCTTCATATCCCGGTCATCGGAAACCATATCAAAATCCACAATGGGATGATCATCCACATCCGCTGTCTTTAAACGAACTTCGCCGGTTGAAAATGATTTATTGACCCACACCATGATCACGCCAAGACGCGCCCCGATGGCATGCCAGGCCACCTTGTTTGTGGGGATGATATACATGTCCCCTGCCGGGCACCCCTCCAGCTTTGATGACCAGCGCAGCCCTGCGAACATCTGGCGGCGCAGGGTTTCTGGCAAGCGCGCATCGGGTTTCATGAAACAGCCCATATTGACGCCGGGATGTTCCATCAGGTGCTGGCCAACGCCCGCACGATCGGCCACAACATCAATGCCCAGTGCCGATAAATCTGCCGCCGGGCCAATGCCTGATCGCATCAACAAGGCAGGCGAATGAATGGCCCCCATGGACACAATCACTTCACGGGCACGAATTTCAATCCGCGCGCCTTTATGGCGCGCGATAACCCCCACCACCTTGCGGCCTTCGAACAACAGGCGCTCAACGTGGGTTTCACCCTGAATGGTAAAATTCGGGCGCGCGCGCGCTTCACGGGTCAGATAGCCCATGGCCGCAGAAACCCTGCGTTCATCCAAATTGGCATAGGCGACGGGGAAATAACCGTCACCAAAGGCCGCATTTTGGTCTTCGATATTAGACCAACCGGAATCGTCAATTGCGTTAATCACGGCGCGGCTGAACCCCGGCCAGGTATCGGGCATAAACCGCCGAAGATGGATTGGCCCATCTGACCCATGAAGCGGGCCACTGAAATCATGATCGGTTTCAAGCTTTTTGAAATAGGGCAGCACGCCGTCCCAATCCCAGCCCTTGGCACCGCGCGCGGCCCAGTCTTCATAATCGCTGGGCAGGCCCCGGTTGGATGCCATGCCATTGACCGATGAACCGCCGCCAATCACCCGGCCCTGGGTATACCGCCTGCGCGGGCGGCCATCGGGGGCATTGCCCGGGCGGGGCAGAAATGCCGCACTTAAACCCGTCCATGTAAAACGCGGGTTGCTGTGTGCCGTACCGGCGAAGGTATCGAGAATTTCAGAGGGTTCATCGCCGGGGGAAAAATCTTCGCCCGCCTCTAACAAAACCACCTGATTGGAGGCCCGCTCACTTAGCCGTGCCGCCAGCACACAGCCTGCAGAGCCGCCGCCCACAATGAGGTAATCAATATCTTTGCGTATCTCTAAACTCATCTGGATCAAACGGTCAGGCGGCCTCTACATCCAAAGGTGCAGATGCTGCAACCCCATCCAGTTCAACCCCGGCACCAAACAGGCCTTCACGCATGTAGCCCGGCAAGGTGCGGCCTTCTGGATCGCGCAGCCACAGGCGCATCAGGTGGCGCTTGCGTTCCGGTTCCGGGAAATCTTCAAAGGATCTGCGCGAATGCAACAAGACATGATTGTGAAGCAGTTGAATATCACCAGCCTGAAACAATATATCGGTGGCGCATTCTTCTACGGTGGCACGATAGAGCTCGATGGCTTCTTTTTGGGCCGGGGTAAAATCAGGAACGCCCGGTAGGCCCTGGGCCTTGATGACATAAGAAGACAACCCACGGGCAGAGAAAACACCCTGTTCAAACATGAAAATAGGCTGCGTGAAATAGGGTAATTCATCGGCTGAATTGGTTTGTTGATGTTTGGTCCAGTGCCAATCGTTGCACAATTCACGGACCAGATCGGGGCGTTGTTCAAGAATGCGATTATACAGCGTGATTGAGCTGGCAACCCGGCTTTCGCCGCCGCTTTTGCCCTGTTTCAAGCAAAGCAACCCGACATAATCACTGTGATCGGCATGAAATTTCATTTCGGCCTTGGTCAGGTACCCTCGGGTATTGGGATCAGAATAATCCCCACCCAGATCCTTAACGTGACCCAACACATGGCCCTGTGCATTTTGGCGCAAGGGATGGCCAAGATGGGTGCCAATCCCGAAATAGGCCATGGCCGATGCCTCAACCCCCATGGCATCAACGGGCAATCCCCGCAGCATGACAAGGCCGCGCCCATCCAGCAATTCATGGCGGATGTCTTTTAAAGTCTCGGCAAATGCGCCCGCTTGAAAATCGCCGTGCTTCATATCAACGATGCCTTTGCCGCCTGCGCGTATGGCTTCGACGCCTGCGGTCAGATCGCCAATATCCTGATCAGACAGATGGTAAATCCAGTCCTCGTTGCTGGTCAGGTCTTCGGGGTTCCAGCCCGCAGGATCGACAATCGGTTCCCCGACCACTGCGGGTTCGCGGCGGGCGGTTTTAAACGTGCGGAAATCATTCATAATATGGCCTTCATCTAAAGAGCGGTGATTTCTGTGGTTTCGATGATTGCTGTGATTATAAGCTAACTAAGTAAATTCTGATAGGCCAACGGGCATTATCAACGCGAAAAAGGGTTCGCTGATCGCAAAAAATGCGCTAAAAATGCGCAACTTTTTAAAAACCAGGGCGATATTCCCGCCTTTATTCATCCAATTCTCCTTATTTTCTGCCATTTTTCCCTGAATGTTCTGCTTGGGGGGCATATAAGGGGTGTTTATCTGGGACGATTTGAGACCGATGCAAACTGATCATAAAAATGTCCTCGTTCTTGGCACCTGCCAGATGCTGGCCGGCACAGGCCGGGGCCTGTTTATGGTGACCGCCCCTGCTGTCGCACTGGGGATTGCCCCGCATTTGGCACTGGCCACCCTGCCCACTGCGCTGATCGTGATCGGCACTGCCATTGGTGCCATGCCGGCATCGTTGTTCATGCGCCGGGTTGGTCGAAAAACCGGTTTCATCTGTGGCACCACAATTGCCACCCTCAGTGGTGCCGCATGCGTCGCTGCCGTCATCTTGGAAAATTTCTATCTCTTGGCCCTTGGCGGTTTTCTGTATGGGATATTTGCCAGTTTTGCCCAACTCTATCGGTTCGCCGTGGCCGATGTGGCATCTGAACATTTCCGCGCCAAAGCCATTTCGCTGGTGCTGGCCGGTGGCGTGTTTGCCGGCCTTGCCGGACCTAATCTTGCGAATTGGGGAAAGGGGCTGATTGATAATCATCTGTTCGCCGGATCGTTCCTGTTCACCATTGTGGCCGGTCTGCTGGCAGCGGTTATCTTGCTGTTTCTCAGCATCCCTAACCTGACCAAGGCACAACGCGATGGCCCCCAGCGTCCCTTGATCGAAATTATGAAGCAGCCGGTGTTTATCACGGCTGCGGTTTCCGCAACGGTCGCCCAATGCGTGATGAACTTTCTGATGACGGCGACACCCATCGCCATGATTGCCCAATCGGGCCACAGCTTTGGGTCTGTCGCCTTCGTCATTTCTTCGCATACCGTGGCCATGTACGCGCCCGGATTTTTCACAGGGTCGCTGGTCAAACGATTTGGCGAGATCAAGATGATTGCGGCTGGCCTGACCCTTGAGGCGGGCTGCATCGTTATTGCGCTGTCGGGCATTGCTGTTTTCGATTTCTGGCTCTCAATGGTTTTCCTTGGGCTTGGCTGGAATTTTACCTACACCGCCGCGACCAGCCTGATGACCACCGCCTATACCCCGGCCGAGCGCGCAAAAACCCAAGGCATGATGAACCAGATTGTCTACACCGTAGTGGCAATCGGTTCATTATCGTCCGGCGCGTTCATTCATTTCTTCGGCTGGAACTGGGTCAACATCGGCGCCATGCCCTTGCTTGTCATCGCCGCCATCGTGACAATTTGGTTTGATTCCACAAAACGGAAACCAGCGCTCGCCGGGGGGCAATGATGGGCAAAATCCCTCTGCGCACCTGGTGTTTAAAACTTTAAAGCTTGAAGGCGGACTTTGTCCTTGGCCGCGCTACCGCTGTTTGGTGCCAAGGTTACAACTACTTTGTAATGAAGGTAGGCCTCTTTTATTTTCCCAAGCTGTGCCATAATCTCTGCCAGAAAAATGAGCATTGGCATCTGAAGGGGCATGTTTCAAACCCTCTTTAAACTTGCTTGATGCAATTTTGTGCCCCATTTTGTAGCCCATTATAAATATCCCACCAAAAACATAACGTTTTCAATGGGATATTTTATAATAATGGCGGAGAGAGAGGGATTCGAACCCTCGAGACGGTTGCCCGCCTACACGCTTTCCAAGCGTGCGCCTTCAGCCACTCGGCCACCTCTCCGTTGCGGCAAACTTATAGCCCGGATGCTAACCAATTCCTACCATTCGTAGAAAAAAACCGCCAAAATCTGCAGATAAAGTGCGAATTGCGCTTAAGGATTCAATTTTTCTCAAAAACAGGGTGTTGCGATTAATTTACATACGGCGTTAAGGTTGCCCCCACGTACCGGCTTTTGGACATTTACTGACTGACAAGCCCCAAGCTGGACGTGATCGGGGGGGGGAAATGATCGGCCGAAGTATCGGAGCTTTGCTTCTGTTTGCAGCCCTTGGCGCTGCTGGATATGAGATTTTTATGTGGGTCGCCAGTGGCGCCCATGAGATCGTCTCTGCGGGCGGATTATGGTATTTGATCCACCGCTCCAGCCTGAATGCAGCCCAGGCCATCACCCAACGATACCTGTTTCCATGGCTGTGGGACCCGGCCATCGCCTGGGTCTTGGTGCAACCCGCATGGGCGGTGTTAGGCCTGCCCGGATTGGCACTGGCGGCTATCTGTCGCCCGGCACGCAAGGTGCGCGGCATTTTCAGGAAACACTAAATATCAGGTGTCACCAGATTTAAGGGCTGCAATAAAAGCGGTCTGAGGAATTTCTACATTGCCGATAGACCGCATGCGTTTCTTGCCCGCTTTTTGCTTGTCCAACAATTTGCGCTTGCGCGAAATATCGCCGCCATAACATTTTGCGGTCACGTCCTTGCGCATGGCAGCCAGGGTTTCGCGCGCAATCACCTTGCCGCCAATGGCCGCCTGAAGGGCCACTTTGAACAACTGGCGCGGGATCAGGTCTTTCAGGCGCGAGCACAAATGCCGCCCCCGGCTTTCCGCCTGTGACCGATGCACCACCATGGACAGCGCATCCAACGGATCGCCATTGACCAGAATGGCAAGCTTCACCAGATCACTTTCCCGGTACCCATCCAACTGATAATCGAAACTGGCATAGCCCCGCGACACCGATTTCAGGCGGTCGTAAAAATCATAGACCACCTCATTTAAGGGCAAGAGATAAATCACCATGGCCCGGTCCCCGGCATAGGTCAGTTCCACCTGTTCGCCCCGGCGTTCCTGACACAAAGACAACACCGCCCCAAGGTAGTCATCGGGCACCAAAATGGTAGCCCGGATCCAGGGTTCATCCATGGATGCAATATGCACCGGGTCTGGCATGTCGGCGGGATTGTGCAGTTCTTTGGTGGTGCCGTTATTGTGGTGGACGGCATAAACCACGCTGGGTGCCGTGGTAATGAGATCGAGGTTAAATTCGCGCTCCAGCCTTTCCTGAATAATTTCCAGATGCAAAAGGCCCAAAAACCCGCAGCGAAATCCCAGCCCAAGGGCGGCTGAGGTTTCCGCCTGAAATTCAAAACTGGCGTCGTTCAAAGCCAGTTTACCCATGGATTCGCGCAGCTTTCCGAAATCATCGGCATCAACCGGGAACATCCCGCAGAACACCACCGGTTGGCTTGGCTTAAAGCCTGCAAGCGCCGTTTCACAGGGGCGGCGTTCTTCGGTGATGGTATCGCCCACCTGGCAATCTTGAATGGTTTTGATCGAAGCTGCGATATAGCCGACCGAGCCCGGCCCCAATTGATCTACCTTCAACGGTTTTGGCGTAAACACGCCGACCTCGTCAATTGTATGGAGGGCACCGGTGCCCAGCATCTCAATCTTCATGCCCTTTGTGATCACGCCATCACGAACGCGCACCAGAACGACAACGCCCAGATATGAATCGTACCACGAATCCACCAGCATCGCCTTTAAGGGGGACGCCTCATCCCCCGTAGGTGCGGGCAAGCGGGAAACCATGGCTTCAAGCACTTCTTCGATGCCCTGTCCGGTTTTGGCAGACACCGAAATAGCATCTGAGGCATCAAGGCCAATCACATCTTCAATTTCGGAACGGATGCGTTCGGGTTCTGCCGCTGGCAGGTCGATCTTGTTCAGCACAGGCACTATTTCATGACCCGCATCAATGGCAAGATAGGCATTGGCAAGGGTCTGTGCCTCAACACCCTGGCTTGCATCGACCACCAAAAGCGACCCTTCGCATGCCGCCAATGACCGCGACACTTCATAGGTGAAATCCACATGCCCCGGGGTATCCATGAGGTTCAGCTCATAGATTTCACCATTCTTTGCGGTGTACATCAGCCGAACGGTTTGGGCCTTGATGGTGATGCCGCGTTCGCGTTCAATTTCCATTGAATCAAGGACTTGTTCCCGCTCTTCGCGCGCGGTTAATCCACCACAGGTGCCAATCAACCGATCCGCCAGGGTCGATTTGCCATGATCAATATGGGCAATGATCGCAAAATTGCGGATATGGGAAAGCTCAGTCATGAAAAATTCTGGCCTTCACGCCGGTTACTGGAAAATCATTCAAAAAAATCATCCCCGAAGCGTCGCACCGGTGGCCTTTGCCACCGCGGCGACAATCTTTTTCGATACCGCATCAATGTCGGCATCGGTCAGGGTTGCCTTAACCGGCTGCAAGGTTACCTCGACTGCCAGCGATTGACTGCCTTCGGGAACGCCTTCACCGGTATAGACATCAAATATTCGTGCCCCTGAAATCAGGGCCTTATCAGCCGAGCGAACGGCCCGCAATACATCCTGGGCAGAAACATCCGTGCTGGTCAGAAAAGCAAAATCGCGTTTCACGGCCTGAAGGGATGACAGATCAAGGCGTCCACGCGCCTTTCCAGATTTAGACCGGCTTTCGGGAATGGCATTCAGCATCACTTCAAATCCGGCAACCGGGCCTGCGATATCCATCGCTGCCAAAACGCCCGGATGGAGTTCCCCAAACGTTGCCAGAATATTTTTTGGCCCCATTTGAAGTGTCCCGGAACGGCCCGGATGATACCAATCAGGCGCAATAGCCACCACCTGAAGGGCAGCAATGTTTACCCCACATTCGGCCAAAATTGCTTCTGCATCTGCCCGTGCATCAAACGCATCCACGGCGCGTGGTTGTCTTGCCCAATGACGCGGACCGGTTTGGCCGGCACGCACGCCGCCCGCAATCAAGGCCTGGCCTTCGGGCGTGGCATTGGCATAGGACGGGCCGACTTCGAACAAACCAATGTCGCCAAAACCTCTGTCCGCATTGCGCCCAACTGCGGCCAAAAGGGCCGGCAGAATAGAAGGCCGCATATCGGTCAGTTCCGATGATATGGGGTTTTGTAATTTTAATTCAGCCGATCCGCCGCCAAACAATTTGGCATGGTCTTCGGCAATAAAGGAATAGGTGACGGCCTCATTCATCCCGCGAGCAGCCAGGGCGCGGCGGGAAAAACCAGAGCGGCGCTGGGTCGGGGTTTCCAAAGACCGCGATAACGTCCCAAGCTTTGGCAACGCCACGGCGGGGATGGTGTCATAGCCTTCGATGCGCAACACTTCTTCGACCAGATCGGCCGAACAGGTAACATCCGGCCGCCAGCTGGGGATTGTAATCTGCAATCCGCCCGTGGCTTTTTTGGCATCAAACCCAAGGGCGCTCAGAATTTCGCTGATGCGGGTTTCCGGCAATTCTATGCCGCCACGCCGATGCACTTCGGACGCTGCAAAAACCAGCGTTGAACTGGTATCTGCGGATTTTCCTGCCTCAACCACGTCGCCTGCTTCTCCACCGCAAAGATCAAGGATCAATTGCGTTGCAGCCTCAATGCCCGGAAGCGTCGATGCGGGATCAACGCCGCGTTCAAACCGGTACCTCGCATCGGATTCAATGCCCAACCTGCGCCCGGTCATTGCGGTTCGAATAGGATCAAAGCTGGCCGCTTCCAAAACCACATTGGTGGTGGTCTCGGTACAACCAGTGGAAATGCCCCCCATGATCCCACCAAGGCTTAAAACACCATCATCATCGGCAATCACACAGGCACCGTCTTCCACGTCATAGGTTACCCCATCAAGGGCAGCCAATTTTTCACCTTTTTTGGACAAGCGCACGGTGAGGTTCCCGGCAATGGTATCTTGATCAAACACATGCAGCGGCCGACCCCGGTCCATGGTGAAATAATTGGTGATATCCACCAACACCGATATCGGGCGAAGGCC
>Ga0233433_10003247_pt1 | contig 13328 bp, 10 predicted proteins | sample SI_122_August201_5_FD_179868 | JGI IMG/M metagenome (GOLD analysis project Ga0233433, IMG submission 179868) | Seawater microbial communities from Saanich Inlet, British Columbia, Canada - SI_122_August2016_100_MG | ecosystem: Environmental > Aquatic > Marine > Inlet | place: Canada: British... | reverse complement strand
TTCCCATTTTTGCCATTGCCATTGCCATTGCCATTGCCATTGTCTTGCCAAGAACAGGTGCAGGGAAGGACTCATTGAGTGAGTTTTTCTGGGAAGGTCCGGCGAGGCTGTTCCACATAAATTCGATCCTGAATATGCATTGTCTGGTTAGCTTGGTAGCGTGGTATTGGTGATCTGGCACGAAGATTACGGCAGTGGCTAAACATGGCTTGGACTATCGAGGCAAAGCCATGCTTAAGAATCGATATGAGTCTGATAATCCAGATCCAAGGTTCTTAAGCTAACTGCGTGGATATCCTGTACGATAGCTTTTTTTGATAGATAATAGAGGTTGAACAAATGAAAGTAGGACTCGCTTTTGCCAGCAGTATTGGCATCGACGGTACTGCGGCACTTGAAATTTGCCGTCGTGCTGAAGCAGCAGGATTTGAATCAGTTTGGGGGGGAGAGCATGTTCTGATGCCCGATTCGATTGCTTCCCGATATCCTTACACGCCTGACGGTAAAATTCCTGCAGAACCGGAGACGCCTATCCCCGACCCCTTGATCTGGTTGGCTTATGCGGCCGGAGTTGCTCCCACGCTGCGACTAGGGACTTGCATCCTGATTGTACCGCAACGTAATCCCCTGATTCTGGCCAAAGAGCTGGCAACTCTAGACATTCTTTCAGGTGGCCGGGTAGAACTCGGGCTCGGTGTTGGCTGGATGAAAGAGGAGTTCGAAGCGTTAGGTGTTCCTTGGGAGAGGCGCGGGGCAAGAAACGATGAATATATAGCAGCGATGCGTGCGCTCTGGGCTGGGCCCCATGCGGAATTCCACGGTGAGTTCGTTGATTTTGAGCCAGCAACCTGTAATCCGCGACCGGTTAATGGTTCCATTCCAGTGCTGGTAGGTGGAGACACAGCTGCGGCCATAGACCGGGCAGTGCGAATTGCCGATGGATATTTCCCTGGTGAAGGCGATATCGGCCGGTTAGGGGAATTAATCTCCCGGCTGCGACGCAAAGCAGAACAAGCACAACGCGATCCGGACAGTATCGAAATTAATGCCATGTTTGGCGTTCAGATGGCTGATCCGGCTGCAGGAATTGAGCAGATGGCAGAGCTTGGTGTTGGCAGGATCATGATTCCGGCGTTTTTCTTTGCTGGTCCGGATGGTATGGATCGATTGAGCGAGTTTGGCGAAAAGATGATACCACTCACTAAAGAGTGATCTGTTAGCTGGTTTAAAGTAGTTCTGTGGATAGCTAAGCTTAGCCGTTTTTCGATAGGCCAAGCGAGTCTGGCTTACTGCCAGGTGACGTGCATGGCAAAGAAGTGGTCAAACACTTCCCGGTCGGGGTGATTGTTTGGATTGCGCTCAGGGCTTCGGATATAGAAGTCCAGTTGTTGTGCGGCGGGATTGACCGAGCCTGCTTCTCCGGAAGCAGGTGAAAGGACCGTTTTGAGTGTGTCCCGATGCCGCATGCCCTGAGTCACCATAAAGTGGATTTCATAATCCTGGTAGAGGATTTCACCATTTAGAGTTGCCTTGCCATACCCCCAGCCAGCCACGTACAGCAGACTTTTTGGCCAATTAGAATCGCCGCAGCCAGCGTTGCCGTGCTCGAATAGAAACGCGGCTATTCCGCCATCCTGGCAGGCAGAAAATTCATGGAAGCGTTCAAGGTCGACCACGAATTCGCCTTCAGGCAAGGTCAGGTTAGCGCTGAAAATTCCGGTGTTTTGTATTTCATTGACATCAATGAGTAGGCTTCCCGAAACCTCTCGCAGGTTAGTTGCATTGTTATCCATGTGATCCCAGGGGGAGTCATCTAAGAGTGTGCCGGCCTGATAGATGTTGGACCCTTTTATTTTGAAACGCCCATCGTAAAGCTCATGCTGGCCAGGCGTGTAGATGCCTGCGGCTGTTCCCGGTTGAACCCTTGGGTCTGTTGGTTTAGGTTGCTTGTTTTTCTCAGAGAGATGCTCGGGTTGAGAACATGAGGCCATTATCAGAAAAATAAAAAGCACCGAATAACGAATCATTTTAGTATCCTAGCTAAGCAATGATAGGGTGTTGCTAATATTTACAGGAAAGTGAATACGCTATTTAGCTTGGCCTAGCCTCGATAGGTAAAGCAAGTAGCGTCGAGATATTTTTACTTCTGATCTGGCACCGTTTGCTTTATCACGCTAGTCTTGAGGCGCATGTCTGAATCAATATCACCAAAACAGCAGCAGATTCCCGGCTGGAGATTGGCTGGATTTGCGTCAATTGCCTTTCCCACGGCTGGAATGACACTACCTCTAGCTATATTCCTGCCTCCTTTCTACACTAAAACTTTGGGTCTGGGCCTTGCTGAGATTGGCTTGGTTTTCATGCTGGTTCGGATGTTCGACATTGTCACGGATCCGATGATGGGCATTATCAGCGATCGTCTGGATAGTCGCTGGGGACGCAGGAGGCATTGGTTGGTGATTGCGCTGCCGTTTATGATGCTTGGCGTGTTAATGGCCTATATGCCAGTTGGTAATCCAACAGTATGGTACCTGGGCTTTTGGCTAATAGTGTTGTATGCCGGTACCACCATGCAAACTATTTCACATACGGCCTGGGCGGCCGAGTTATCAGGCGATTATCACGAGCGTTCTCGAATTGCTGGTTTCAATGCTTTTGCTGGTTATATTGGTTCACTGTTAATTCTAGTTCCTCTTGCTGTGCTGGAATACGCGGGTACGCCGCCGGCCGGGCATGAAGCCCTTTCATTCTTTGGGATTGTCGCCATTATCTTTGCGCCTGTTTGTGTGTTAGCCGCTGTGACACTGGTTGGCGAACGACCCAGCACACCTGCTCCAAGGATTGGGTTGATCGCTGGTCTTCTGGTAGTCCTGAAGAATCCTCATATGCGGCGGTTGTTGCTAGCCGATGCGGCTGCATCAATGCCGGGTGCGGTAATGGCAGGGCTGTTTATTTTCTATCAGGCAGAGTTGCTCGGGGACGCCCAGTCGAACTCCATAGCGCTAATTTTCTTCTTTTCGGCGCATATCATCGGTGTACCTGTCTGGGTTAATTTGTCGAAAAAAATCGGTAAACACCGCTGCTTCGCAGTCAACTCGATTGTTTTCTGCCTGACGACGGCTTCGTTTTACTTCCCGGGTGAGGGCGATGTTGTCCTGTTTATCTGTTTACTTTTTTGTACTGGCTTTGCCCATTCCGGGTTGCAGTTTTCTATTAGGTCAATGGCAGCGGATGTAGTCGATTATGACAACGTGCAGACCGGTGGGCAGCGGACTGGATTGTATTTTGCCTTGCTGGCAATTACAGCTAAAGCAGGCGGGGCGCTTGCCATAGGGATAACTTATCCGTTGCTGGCCCTGGTTGGTTTTGATGCCCAGGGGGGTAACAGTGAGGAGACAAAATTCGCCTTTCGGGTGATCTATCTGACCATCCCAGTTATTGCCATGGCGCTTGCTTATTTTGCAATACGTGGCTTCAGGCTCGATCAAGCTGAGCAGAAAATTTTACAGGAACAGATCGAGTTGCGGAATTCAAGCGGAGTCAATTGACTACAGTCGTACTAGATCCGATGCCGAAACGAGTTCTTTCGTATTGCCCGGTTTTAGGCGTAAGTGGGGGTTTTGTATCAAGGCGCTGATATGACCAAAATTCTGGCTCGGTGCTGAATAGGCTGAGTCTATTTGGTTTTCGGAGGGCCGGCTAGAATACGATCTAGCTGGAAATGTTCTACGCGAGTAAATATCCTATTCAACCAGGTGATAGCCAGATCATGGCCTCGGTTGGTTCCCAGTATCAGCAGATCCTGAAATTCAGAAGGTATGACGCGAAGTAAAATTAACAGCATCCCTGCCTGATACTGCCAAGCCAAGGCATTCTCATCTATTTCAACACCCTGAGACTTGAGTTGCTGCGCATAAAAATCAAGTAATTCGACTATTTCATTTTCATGTTCTGAAGTTATTGAAGCACTCAGAAAGTAAGCCAGATCGATTCCAGGTGGTCCGGACATCAGTGTTTGCCAGTCGCACAGAATAATTTCGTTATTCGCATCGTCAAAGAAAAGATTATCGAGACGGAAATCCCCATGATTCAAAGTTGATGGCTGCTCGGCCAACAGGGTCATGAGTTCGATGCCGTTTCTGTCCATCCATTGCAGCGTTTGCTGAGCAGAATTCGAAACAGTATGGCCGTATTGCTGCAGATATTTAGGTAAGGCCTTTCGAAAAACCTGCTGGATTAATTTGATTGTCAGCTCCATCGGAATGATCCAGGGAGTTTCGGTCAATAGTTTATTATCTAAGAAAGTCGCATGCATGCATGCCATAGTCGAAAGCGCGATTTTCGCATCCTGGGGCGAACAGCCTGCAACCTGGTCGCCAGGGCGAAGGTGGCCGAGATCCTCGATGACTAAGGCGTAGCGTTTTGTGATTTTGCTGGTCAGCCAGTTCAGTAAAAGGAAAAGAGGCCACAACACGCCTATGGGAAGTCTGTTCATTAACTGTATGATTGCCAGTCCGCGTTCCGGCGGGATTGATTCTTCCATGGCGGCATAGATCATCCGCGGTGTTCGTACCGGCATCAGCTGCTGGAATTCCCGATAAAACCTTATTTCGCGTTCATAGACTCCGAGACTTTGGCCAACCTTTCGGTTGCTGCCGGCAGTGGGTAGTTTCAGGATCAGGGCGTCTACGCTTTCTCGATTTTTCAGTTGCGGCCGCAGGCGTATGACATCACCCATAAATCCGGCACCTTCACCTATAATGTCCCATTCAATGTCCTCGATAGCATCGGGCGCAATATTATTGAGGCGGAAGATTTCAGCAAGCCATTCAGGATCAAGCTCTGTAGTGGTTAAGGGTATCGGGTCGGTCATTAAAATGGTTCGGTTCGATGAGCCTCTAGCATACCTAGAAATTGTCTGGAATCGAACCCGAATTGTGGCATAACCGCTGCCGAGTATAGAGGCTCGCCTGCTTTCCAGAAATAGACTCTTCGTGAGCCGGGCTCAGGGCCAAGGCGATTGATGGGGATCACGAGTCAGGCTCGAGATATTCCGTTCTGAGCATTTGCCCGGGGTATTCCTTTGCGAGACTGATCATTGTTGATTGCCAGGCCTGGCCAGAAAGGCTGATCAAGATCATTTTCAAGATATTGATGACAGGGAAGCATCTTTGAAAAATGGTATTAGCCTATTTTTTTGAGTTGCTGAAACGAGATGAGGGCAAGTCAAAAATATTTCTCAAGCGTCAGTATGGAATAAATCCTAATGTGACGTGCTACTAAAACGAACTAATTAGCAGGTAAAGGGAGCTGGTTGAAGCAAAGTCGCAGTAGGTTTTGGCTTGAAATTTTCATTGTTCAGAAACCCTGCACTGTTTTATGAAGGACCGAACAAAACACTGAATCTGGATAAAAAAGTCATTTAGGCTTCTCTCCAGATGGTTCCGGTGGTGTAAAAATGATCGAGTTGCGCCTGGGAATAGCCTATTTCGGATAAAACTTCCTCGTTGTGCTGGCCTGCTAAAGGAGGCCCTTTCAGGCTTTGTTGTTTGCCGTCGAAAGTCACGATCGGTCCGTGTCTGCGATAGCTCCCCAGGGTCGGGTGTTCTGCCTCGGCAGTTAAATCCATAGCCTTGGCGTGTTCATTTTCAGTCCAGAACTGGTTAGGGGCCAGTCCATCTGCCTGGACACAGCCGAGGGGTCCCAGCAGGGTTTGCCATTCCCTGGCATTTTTGCGAGCAAATAAACGGGTCAGAGTTTCGGTTAGATGTTTATCGCCTGCGCGCATTTGTTCAGGGCTTGGGGCAGAGATATCCGCCGCTTCAAGGGCGCTACAGAAAATTTCAATATCAATAGCGGAATTTAAACCGAGAAAGACCCACTGCTGATCTGCACAAGGGTATAACCGATAGATGGGAGATAGTCCGTGCAGGTCGGCATCCGGCATCGCCCTGGCCGGTTTGCCCTTATAAGAGAGGAAGTCATCAGCGTTTGCGTAGGCATTAGCGATAAACATATCCACCAGAATCTGCTGTCCTGTGTTAGTTTCTCGTCTTGCCATTAACCCCAGCATGACAGAAGTGGCAACTACCAGCGCCGTGTTAGGGTCGGGGTTGACTTCATTGGCGCGCATGAGTCGCCGGCACCACTTGTTTAGATCTTCGGTCTGCAGCAAGTTATTGGGTAGGCTTCCTCCCATCTGATACATGACGCCACCCATGGCGGCGCCAGGTATTGGGTGAGTGCTAGGCCTTGATGCTCCAGGGCCATCACTGCCATAGCCGTTACATTGCAGGTAGATAATGCTGGAATTGACCGCGCTGACTTGTGGATAACTGATGCCGAGACGTTCCGGCACTCCCGGCCGGAAATTGTGAATCATCACATCTGCGTCTTTTAACAGGTCTAAAACAATTTGCCGGCCTACATCAGTTTTCAGATTGACCGAGATGCTACGTTTGCCAACATTGACACGCGCCGCGCCTAAGCCCGCTAACAGACCTCGAAATGGATCCCCCCCGACGGGTTCTATTTTGATCACCTCAGCACCCATGTCGGCTAGAAATGCAGCACCCAGTGGTGCGGCGATTATGGTGGCAATTTCGATTACGCGGATACCCGTCAATGGTAGCTTGTTAGAGTCGTTTTTACCGGGTGATTGTCTTGGCGTTTTTGACCACTGCGGTTCCCAGCTTGGCTGTGTTGAATTGGCCGTTCCAGGCATGGCAGGTGTGGCAGTTAACCGGGCGACCGGACCAAGTTGCAGGGCCCCATTTTGGCCTTCGATGACATGGCCATTGGCGACTATGTCTGGGTCCTGTAGGGCTTCCTGAGTGGTCTGATAAGTTGTCGCGACAATACCTCCATCGTCGGTAAAGTCCTGCATCCATGCTGCTGCTGGTTTTTCCTGGATTTTACTAAGCATCCGGTTGCGGAATATTTCCTGTTTCTCAGGATCGCTTAAAAAAAGCTGCGTAGGGTTGAAATCCTCGTCTGCGATGATATCTATCAGTTCGGTAGCGATAAGAAAATTGTCGAATAAATGAGGTAACAAGTTGCCAAACTGCATCCAGCGTCCATCTCCGGCTTGAGCTGGATGATAAAACAGGCTCGGCATCGGTGGCTGGCTGGAAGGTGTTTCTATGAAAGGTAACAGGCCAAGGAATTGTTCTTTGAATTGCATGCCAATCATGGCGCCCATCTCATAGGGTAGCAGCCCCTGCAGGATGCTGGTTTCTACCAGCCGCCCTGGGCCGTTTTCACCTTGGGCAAGGAGCGCAGCTAAGATTCCGCTGACGGCGGATTGAGCACAGGCATGAACACCGACCTGCAAAGCCGAAAAGACAGGCCCAGGACGATCGACAATGCCTGAAAACAATCGCATCCTGCCACTGTAGGCCGCAACGGTATGCTCGTATCCCGGACAGTTACTCATCGGTCCACGATTACCAAAGCCGGTGATATGGCAGTAAATGAGATGGCGGTGTCTTCGGTGAATAGTCTCAAAGGAAAGCTTTCGGCGGGCCAGGGCATTACTGCGCCAGTTACACACCAGTACATCCGCGGCAGCCGCCAGCCGATGAAAGCGTTCAAGATCCTCGGCGAGGTCCAGATCCAGCATCAATTGCTGCTGACCTCGGTGCCACATTGGCCTGGCGGGTAACTCATCTAATTCATCAGTAGTAGCTGCTTCGGGGCGCTGGATGGTAATTACCTGTGCACCGAAATCAGCCAATACCATGGTCGCCATACCTGCAGCTGGACCCGAGCTAAGGTTCAATACACGAATGCCCTCAAGTGCCTGTGACACCGTCTCTCCTTTGCTTAACTCGTGAAGATTCTCATCTCAAAAATAGGTCATGTTAGCTTAACCTGCAAGGTTATTGTTGGCCCTTGCCAGCAATGACTTTGTTTGTAATTAATCGTTTTGTTCTAAATGATGATCACCCGGTCATCGCGGACCTAGCCTTCAGTGAAGGCCTGGCTCAGGACACTTTCCGGTCCGGGATAGGGCCCTTGGTTAAGCTAAATGAATCGCCGGGGTAACTACAGACGCAGGGCCTGTCTAACTACTGCCTGATTCCTTCGACAATCAGTTCTACTTCGACATCACCTATCCAGGCGAACAGCCCAAAGTCGCCAGCGCTGAGGGTGACATTCCCCTGAAAACCACTTCGATAGCCTCCCCATGGGTCTTCTCCTTCGCCAATCTGATGGACGCGGATGGATATGTCTTTGCTGACGCCATGCAGAGACAGTTCGCCGTGCAAAAGGCCACTTTTATCATCGCCTTCAAAGGAACTGCTGATGAAATTGATTTCTGGGAAGTCGACTACGTTTAGATACTCGTCGCTCTTTAAGTGCTTGTCTCTTTCAGCATGGTTGGTGTCCAGGCTGTTAGCCTGTATTTTGACCGTCGCCTCGTTGTTTTCTGGCGTTTCGGCGTCAAAGCGGAAATGTCCGTCGAAGCGGTTGAAATGTCCGATAATGTAGGAAAAACCCAGATGCGAGACTTTGAAAGTAACAAAAGCATGCTGGCCCTGGCTATCGATTGCGTATTCTGCTGCTGTGGCAGGCTGGGACAGCAGCAAGGCTGTTATGACGGTGGCGTATAACCAATTTTTAAACATGGTGGGGAATCCTCTTTTACCAAAACCTTCTTTTCTATGCGGTGTGTTAATCATGATTTCTTTGCCGGAAGGCATGGAATCTCTGATTTGTATAGATTGGTTTACCATTTTTTTACTAACTTAGGTACTTCTTTTTGATATCACCACCCGCCCTATGGACTCGTTGTCGTGCAGAGATGCAAAAAAATGGCTGGCACTGATGGGCTCAGTTAGTTGGTTGGCCAGCGCGGGGCAGCCTGCAAGTGCTGGCTGGTGTCTGCTCCGGGCTGACGTTAATATCCAGCCTCTCTGTCAATGACGCCTTCGAGTTTTTCACCGTTGATATAAGCTTGCAGATTGTGGATGAATCGATCAATGTTGCGTTGTACCCTGAATTGGCTTGCACCAGCAGTATGTGGTGTCATGACGACATTTGGCATGCTCCATAGTGGAGAATCTGCAGGCAGGGGTTCTCGGGGTGCAACATCCAGAGCTGCGCCTCCAATTTGGCCGTTCTTTAGCGCATTAATCAGTGACGTTTCGTGCATCACTTCTCCCCGGGTGACATTGACCAATATGGCATTGTCCTTCATAACGGTGAATGCGGCTTCATCAAAAAGTTCTCGAGTGTGGCTCGTCAAAGGACAACACACGCTGACGATATCGGAGAAGGCTAGCAATTCCTCTAGCCTGGCAGGGCTCCATACTTCCGGCACTTCTGTCATCGGTGCTACAGGGTCCCGATCAACGGCAATGCACTTCATGCCGAATGCCGCGGCTCTTTTAGCCATGGCACGACCGGTGCCGCCGAGGCCAATAATGCCAAATACCGAACCTGTCAGTTCTATTTCCTGAAATCGCATCTCTGGCCGATGATTCCAGCTATCGGCGCCATAGCGTAGGGCAGTTGCTAACTGGCGAGTTAGCATTAACAGTAATCCAAAGCCATGGTCTGCCAGGTGTTCTCCCACCAGACCTTTCTCGCTGGTCAATACGACCTCACTTTCAAGAAACTCTGGATAAAAAAACATATCCACTCCGGACGAAATAGATTGTACCCACTTAAGCTGGGTTGCTGCAGAGAATAACTTTTTATTAACAAGACCCAGGATAACTTCAGCATCGCCGACATGCTGGATAGCCTCCTGGTGGGTGGTAACAATAACTTCGCCGTTGTGCCCAGCAAGAGATTCGATTTTGCTGAGATCGGCTGTCGGGACGGCTGGTAATGTCAGACCTGGAATAATGACAATCTTCATATGATGACAACCTCAGTTTTACCAATCGCTTCAAAGTCGCCGACCCAGGTACCTGGTTTATCCACGGTTTGCCGGGTATATGAGCCAGTAATAAGGAGTTGATCTTTTTTCAAACCAAGGCCGAACCGATAAAGCCGGTTGATCAAGCCAGCAATAGATTCAAAATGGTCATCAATGTGTCCATCTGCAGCGGTTTTTTCGATTAATTCACCGTCTCTGTAAAGAGCGACAGTGAGGGCTTCGAAATCCTGGTCGAGTGGTACAAAATGGCCAGCCACGATGCCCCATTGGGTCAGGTTCTCCGCGACTCTAATGCCGTCTGCAGCAGGACCCGTCAGGCGACGCTGGTTAATCTCAAAACCAGGCGCAACTGCATCGATAACAGACCTGGCCAAGTGCCTGTCTGCTGAATCGGTTGCGATGTCTTGTGCTACACGAAACACCAGTTCGTTTTCAAGTCCGAGCTGGCCGATAGAGGCCAGCTCGAGGCAGTCGCCGGACTGGTGAATTCGGCTACTGAGTATAAATCCGAAAGGTCTTATGCCTGCACCAAACCTGTTTCGAGAAGTACCCGAGGTTAGGCCGATTTTATATCCGCCAAGGGACTCCCCTGCAGTCTGCCATTTCTGCAGCAGTTCCAGCTGTAAGCGCTGTCCCTCATCAATACTGGCCTCCGGGAGGGTTGTTGGCAATGTCCCGGTGCGCATTCCTTGCCACAGGGTATCGATTAGATGGACCACTGCATTAACTCCATTTGTGAATAGGTCATTGAAAACCGAGTTGGCATAACAATCAACCCGCTTGTGATGCTCAGGTAGAGAACTTGAGACCTTGGCTTAATCGCGTTAGTTTTAAGCTAAATAGGGGAAAATGCCATGCGCAATGGTTTTAGGATATTAGATACTGATTGCCATCAGATTGAACCGCCGAGTATTTGGGCGAAATACATCGATCCTGAATTTGCTGATCGTGCCCCGGCTATGGCCGACATAGGTGGCGGGAAACAAGCCATGGTAGTTGAAGGGATGCCGCTGACCAAGCAGGATGGTAACTACCCCATGGATGCCAAGGAATTCCATGATGCGGTAGTCGAGGCCATGAAGCAGCATGAAGAAGCGCGGGCGCAGGGCTTTAATGCAATTAGTCGCCTGGCCGATATGGAACGAGAGGGAGTTGACGTTCAAGTCGTTTATCCCACTGTCGGAGGACAATTACTCGGCAAACAGTTCCACGACACAGATTTACTGGCGGCTTGCTGCCGCGCTTATAATGATTGGAGCATTGATTATTGTAGTGCTGATGCTGCAAAACTGCTCAGCGCAGCGATGTTACCGATGCAGTCACCAGACCATGCCATAGAAGAAGCAAAACGCAGCAGCGAGAGGGGAGCTGCGTGTTTTTATATCAGGCCTAATCCCGTTGAGGGACGTAATTTATACCATCCTGGTTTTGATCGGCTATGGGCCGTGCTGGCGGAGCTGGGTAAACCCGTTTGTATCCATGATTCTGGTTCACCTTACCTGCCTTCATTTGGGGAGCGGATGCACACCCATACATCGGGTCATATTATTGCTCATCCGTTTGAAGCTATGGTCGCGATGATGTCATTGATCTGGTACGGGGTTATCGAATCCAACCCTGATTTGAAAATTGTTCATGTCGAGGCTGATGCAGGGTGGCTGCCGTATTGGTTGCAGCGGATGGAGCAACATTGGGAGTTTTCCGGCAATGCCGAACACCCGCTTTTGAAAAAGCGCCCGACAGAGTATTTTAAATCCAATTTCCTGGTTGCTTGCCGAGGCGATGAGATGACCTTGCCTGCCGCGGTTGAGTTAGTTGGTGAAGATTACATCACGTTCAATACAGATTATCCTCACCCGGATGGAACCTGGCCTGGAGGTTTCCAGGCGCTCATTGATCAGCCTATTTCGGAACAGAGCAAGCGAAAAATATTTTGGGACAACGCTGCTGCGACTTTTGGTGTGGCCGAATAACCCAGCGACTCGGGTGGTCCGGTTTTTGCGCTTTGTTACCGGTGTTACCGGTTTTACTTTCTGTCACTCGTGTTTCTCTGTGACACTCTGTTATGAGCGCAGTTTGAGCGTCGCGCAGATATTGGCTGTGAGCTCAAGCGATTGCCAATATTGGGAATGATTCACAATAAGCCTATAATCTAGTTTCAGACGTGGGAGGTTCGATGGCTCAGCAAAAATATGCCAGTTTGGTTTTAGGTTCAGAGGGTGACAATATTCAGTCTCTGGGTGCCATGGTTGCTTTTCTTGTTTCCAATGATTTGTTATCGGAATCGCTTCAGCAACGCTATCCCAGCGCGATCGCCCGAATTCGGATGCAGGATTTAACTGGCGCTGCATTTCTCACAACCATCCTTGATGGTGAAGTTCTGGATGAACATTTAAATGCAGAGGGTAGAGCATTCTGCCTGGCTTATCTTATTTCCGGTGATTTTGAATTAGACCTTGCCAGGGTCGATGATCAGGGTCTAGAAGATTGGCTCCTCTATGACAAGATATCACCTGTTATGGCGAAGGTTTTAATGAGCCAGAGACAGCCTTCCACAGGACTGCGCCGGATCGCAGCTAAGGTGCTTCAATTCCCTCGATTTCGCTAAATTCGGTTTAGGCGAATTATTTTCATCAGGAACCAGACTTGGTATTTTAGGTAACGGGGAGGTGTTCCCTGGACTGTATCATGGTGCTGATTCATTTTTTCCAGAGGCGACGCTGAGGCAACGATTATAAAGCAGATTTCTGGCCGTCCTGAGGGACGGGTTCAAAAATAATAACTAGCGGCCAGAGGCTGCTAAAGCTTCTGGCCGCTGGGTATGGCTGTGGAAGTGATCACGTATGGCGGCCATTGTTTCGTCAAGCCTGGGTGAGCCGAGAAGCACCTAGGGCGATGCAGCGTTTTGCAGTGGGTGGCCCTTACCAGGGGTGTAATCGCACCGGCAGAGTTTCATAGCCTTTAACAAAGCATGACTGAACACGCTCGGGCTCACCGACCACCTCAACAAACTTGAAGCGTTTCATGATTTCTTCCCAGACCGTCTTCAACTGCATTTCTGCAAGGCGATTGCCCATGCATCGGTGCAAACCGAATCCGAAAGACATGTGATGCCGTGATCGGTCTCTGTCGATCTGGAATTCGTTCGGGTTAGTGATTACTTCATCATCCCTGTTGGCAGACACATACCACATGATGACCTTGTCACCTTTCTTGATTAGTTTGTCGCGTAACTGGTAATCCCGCGTCGCCGTGCGTCTCATGTGAGCGAGTGGGGTCTGATAGCGAATCACCTCTGATACCATTATGGGTATGAGGTCTGGGTTATTTCTCAGTTTGTCGTATTCCGCCGGGTTCTGATTCAGGAAATAGACGCCGCCGCTGATGGAGTTACGGGTCGTGTCATTGCCACCGACGATCAGCAAAATCAGATTACCCA
>Ga0233433_10003246_pt1 | contig 13328 bp, 10 predicted proteins | sample SI_122_August201_5_FD_179868 | JGI IMG/M metagenome (GOLD analysis project Ga0233433, IMG submission 179868) | Seawater microbial communities from Saanich Inlet, British Columbia, Canada - SI_122_August2016_100_MG | ecosystem: Environmental > Aquatic > Marine > Inlet | place: Canada: British... | reverse complement strand
CAAATATTTCTCCATGATCGATTCCTTTTCTTACTTCTCTTCCTCCCATTCCACTAGCAGATTTTGGATATTCACCAATAAACCAATTAGCAACATCAATATTATGAATATGTTGTTCTAGTATATGGTCTCCACAAAGCCAATTAAAATAATACCAATTTCTCATCTGATATTCCATTTCTGTTTGACCTTTTACTCTTTTTCTTACCCAAACTCCAGCACTATTCCAATAAACCTGACCTGAAACAATTTTTCCAATTTCACCATTATTAATAAGTTTTAGTGTTGAATTGTAACTATTTTGATATCTTCTTTGAAGACCAACAACGACGTTTAATTTTTTTCTCTTTGCAATTTTAGCAGATTCTAAAACTTGTCTAACTCCGTTGGCATCGGTTGCAACAGGTTTTTCCATAAATACATGCTTATCATTGTCAATAGCATATTTAAAATGAAGGGGTCTAAAACCAGGCGGTGTAGCCAAGATTACTACATCAGCCATATCGATTGCTTTTTGATATGAATTAAATCCTATATGTCTGTTTTTGTCTTTTACTCTTACATTTATTTCTCCGTCAAGTTCTTCTGAGATGGCTTTTAAGCTTGATTCTAATCTGTCTTCAAAAGCATCAGCCATTGCAACTAATTCAACATCTCTATCAGCCCTAAGAGCTTGAACTGCAGCTCCAGTTCCTCTGCCACCACAACCAACCAAGGCAAGTTTTAATTTTTTATTATTAGAACTATTTGCCATGGCTTCTAACGAAAATGTTGAAGACAATAATACACCACCAGTTAAAGCAGTAGACTTAACGAAAGATCTTCTAGAAAATTGTTTTTTACTCATTTTGATTTATTTAAAGTTATCTACTTTTTTATATGAATTTATAAGTTTTAATTCTCCCTCTAATCCTTTAAGTGAATTACCATGTTCCATGCCTAAAACTCCATTAAATCCTTTGTCATAAATATATTTAAAAATATTTTTATAATTTATCTCACCAGTTGTCGGCTCATTTCTTCCCGGATTATCTCCAATCTGAAAGTAGGCTATTTCATTCCAAGATGCTTCAATGTTTGGAATTAAATTACCTTCTTGTATTTGTTGATGATAAATATCAAAAAGGATTTTACAAGATTTTGAATTTACTGCCTTACAAATCTGAAAAGCTTGAGGGCTTTCGGTTAAAAATAGACCAGGATGATCTCTAAAATTTAAAGGTTCTAAAACCATTGTTAAATCATGTTTTTCTAACAGTTCAGCGGCTTGTTTTAAAGTTTCTATAACATTTTGAGTTTGGTAATTCATGTCTTTTCTTAAATCCAGATGTCCAGGAACTACAGTCATCCATTTTGCATTTAATCTTTTTGCAACGTCAACAGAGGTTGAAATATCATTTAAAAATTCATTTCGTTTGTTTAAGTCACCACTTGCTAGATTGGGTTCATTCCAATATATTTTATGAGCAACAAAAACACCCATTTTCATATTATTCTTCGATAAAAAGTTTCCAATTATTTCTTGAGTTTTAACATCTCTATTTTTCATTCCATTATCCTCAAATGCTTTAAATCCTTGATCTTTAATAAATTCTAATTGATTAAAAATATCTGATCCAGCATGGTTTTTAAACATTCCAAAATGTGGAGCGTAATTTAAATTATAAACATGATTTGGTTTAGAATTATTATTAGAAAATAGTGGGCTTACTGCCATTAAACTAGCAGCTGTAAGGGTTGAATTTTGTATAAAATTTCTTCTTTTCATAATGTTATATTAATTATTCCAGTATTCTTTTTGTTCTTCAATAGTTGGTGTTATGTATGGCCTTACGACTCTGAATCCAACAAACTGGGCATCTGTATGCCACCATTTACTTCTAGGAATTTGAGGGTCTTGTTTTTTCCATTGTTTTGAAGATGCTTGTCTAGACGCACTTCTTAACCTGTAGTTAGAACTTTTCCATGATCCTCCCCTTACTACTCTCGGGTATAATTTTATTGGCTTAACGATTGGATTTTTACTTAAATTTTGTGATGCTTTTAAATACGTTGTAGTATTGTATTGATCTAAAGTCCACTCAGAAACATTTCCATGCATATCATATAAACCCCAACTATTAGGAAGCTTTTGACCAACTTTATGATATTTATTATTACTATTATCTTTAAACCAAGCGTAATTATTTAATTCTTTAGGATCATCTCCAAATGAATAAGCTTTTTCTGATCCTGCTCGACAGGCATATTCCCATTCAGCTTCAGTAGGTAGTCTATAGAAGTTTCCTGTTATAGCAGAAAGCCACTGACAGAATTTTTTAGCAGCCAATTGAGTCATTGATATTGCGGGAAATCCGTCTGTACCCATGCCAAAACTCATTTCTACGTATGGTGTTGTTGCACCTGAAACTGCATCAATATCGATATTTACTTCGTTTTTAGAGTTAAATACTGGCTGAAGTTCATCCAAATTACGACTCATAAATAAATTATATAAATCCCAAGTAGTTTCATATTTAGCCATCCAAAACGAATCTAATTGTACCTTATGAACAGGACCTTCATCGGCTAATCTGTTTTTTTCATATAATGGGCTCCCCATAAAAAATTGACCGCCAACAATAGGACTCAGTTCAAGACCATAGTTAGTACTTAATATATATTGATTGTATTCATTAAATTTTTCCTGTCCAAAAGAAAAGCTAAAAGAAAAACACACTAAAAAATAAATCATTTTCATCACCTTAATGTAATGAAAAAAAGAAAGGTTTACAATTTAAAATTCTCTGTAGGGACTATCAAGATATTTGTTTGCCTCTTCTTCTTTAAACTTTGCTAATTTATTATCCCAATGTAAAGTTTTTCCAGGAAATCTTCCGGCTATCACACCTAAAAGAATAGTTTCTGTTAAACGTGCAGAATATGAAAAAGGTGCAGAACATTTATCTTTTCCTAAACAGGCATCAACGAATTGGTGATAATGTAAATATGACTCTCCTCCATAATCTCTTACTGGTTGATTTGTTATTTTTCCAGAACTTTCTAATTCTGTTAAATCTAGGTCTACATATTTACCATCAACAATTAATTTAGGTAACTCCATAAAGTGAGGCAACAATAATCTGCCTTTTTCACCAATAAACATAGCACCTTGTAATGGAAGTTTGTCTTTATTTGGTAGTTTTAAATCCTTATGATTCTTTGGTGCTCCAGCTCCATCTTGCCATATCCATTCTAATTTATCAGTTGTATATTTTGTTCCAGGGAATTCGTAAGTTACTTCGTTGTTTTCAGGAAATCCAAATCCATTTGGCTTTCTACACTTATTTTTGATAGTTAAAGGCACATCTAGTTCAAGAGCATTGTATGGGGTATCAAAAATATGAACTCCCATATCTCCAAGTGTACCACATCCATAATCCACAATTTTTCTCCAATTACCTGGATGATATAATTTATCCTTATAATCTCTATTAGCTGCCGTTCCAAGCCATAAATTCCAATCTAAATTTTCTGGAACTGAATCAGAGCCTTTAGGCTTTGGACCATCGTATCCCCAGTTTTTTGGAGACCATGCTCTAACTGTACTGACTTTTCCAATAATTCCAGATTGAATCAATAAAGTAGCTAATTTATAATCATAAAAAGAATGTACCTGAATTCCCATTTGAGTTATGAGATTTTTATCTTTTGCTATTTTTCGCATAGCTCTAGCTTCGCTGACATGATGAGTTAATGGTTTTTGACAATAAACTGATTTATTCAATTCCATTGCCTTCATTGAAACAGGAGCATGAGTGTGATCGGGCGTAGAAACCATAACAGCATCAATTGAATCAGCAATTTCATCAAACATAATCCTATAGTCTTTATAGACTTTAGCTTTTGGATGTAGCTTACTAGCTGCTTCCAAAGCATTTGAATCTACATCACAAAGCGCAACAACTTCAACAGATTTGTGTGAGGACATATCGTTTAAATCTGCTGCTCCCATTCCGCCAACTCCTACATGGGCTAATCTTAAAATTTGATTATTATTTGAAGCCCAAAGTGATGTTGGTAAAACACTTAATGAAGCCAAAGCAGCTGATGATTTGATGAAATTTCTTCTGTTGTTTTTCATGATAATTATATTGTCAATTAAAATTAATTAAAATAAATAGATTTTTTTTTAAAAAAAGATAAAACCATTAATACATGGGATTAAAAACAATTAATTTAACATTAGATTAATAATTTAAGATCTAATTTGTTTTGATAATTTATATCAACTAAATTTAAAGTAAATGACAGTATTATGAATAAAGAAAACAATTCTAGAAGAGGATTTTTAAAAAAATCAATAATCATTCCACCACTATTTATAGTGCCAAGACATGTTCTTGGTGGTAAAGGATTTACTTCGCCAAGTGATAAACTAAACATAGCTGCTGTTGGAGTAAGAAAATGGGGAATGGGTTCTAATAATTTACATCAATGTAGAAACGAAAATATAGTTGCACTTTGTGATGTTGATTTTAATCAATCAAAACCAACTTTTGATAAATATCCTAAAGCTAAAATCTATAAAGACTACAGAGAGATGCTAGATAAGCAAAAAAATATTGATGCTGTAATTGTAGCAACACCCGATCACAATCATGCAGTTGTTACAATGAAAGCTATTAAAATGGGTAAACATGTTTATTGTCAAAAGCCTCTAACTCATACAGTGTATGAAGCTAGAGAAATCACTAAAGCTGCAAAAAAATATAATGTCCAAACACAAATGGGGAATCAAGGAAGATCCTCAGACGAAATTCGAAAACTAAAAGAATGGATTGACGACGATGCAATTGGTCCGGTTAGAGAATTATTCGCTTGGACAGATAGACCAATTGGTGGAAATGCATGGGACACTTTTGCAGTAAAGGCAAAATCTAAAGAAAAACCACCTATTCCAGAAGGACTTGACTGGGATTTATGGTTGGGGCCTGCACAATATAGAGACTATCATCCAGATTATCATCCGCTTTCATGGAGAGCTTGGCTTGATTTTGGAACAGGATCAATGGGAGACATGGGCTGTCACATTTTAGATCCTGCTTTTTATGCTTTAGAGCTAGGTGCTCCTAGTGAAATTCAAGCTACTTCAAGTCACTATATTCCTGAAATCGAATCACAAACCTATCCTTCTGCATCAATTGTAAGAATGAAATTTCCAAAAAGAGGCAAACATCCCGAATTAAATCTTACGTGGTCTGATGGAAGAATTCAACCTGCAATTCCAGAAGAATTTAAAAATGGAGAACAATTTACTTTAAGTGGAGCTATGTTTATTGGAGATCAGGGTAAAATAACACATGATTCCCACGGTGCAAGTGGAGTTAAAATTATTCCTGAAGAAAAAATGTTAAACTACAAACAACCTTCACCATATATTACAAGAGTAGACACTACTCATGAGGGGGATTGGATCAGGGCCTGTAAGGATGGGGTTCCTGCATGTTCATCGTTTGACTATGGAGGTCCTTTGACAGAAATGGCTTTACTAGGCATGATAGCAATTCGTTTGAAAAATCAGAAACTTGAATGGAACTCTAAAGAATTCAAATTTGAAAATAATGAACAAGCAAATGCTTTATTACATAAGACTTATAGAAAAGGTTGGAGCTTGTAACTAACTTGATGCTTTTTTGCACAATATTTGATCTTATAGTTATATAAATAAATCTTTAGTTGAATAAGTTCAAGCTATTACTCTTTTTAACATTGCTAGTTTCCTGTAATAAGGAGCCAGTGCTTTATCAAATTGATTTTGTTACTCAACCTGAATTTGGGGGGTCGGTTAATTTAAATTCAAGTAGTTATAATGAAGGTGAAATTTTAAAATTAGAAGCTAGTCCCTCTGAAAATTATAGTTTTGATTTTTGGTCAGGTGATTTTAACAGTAATAAGCCAATAATTGACTTAAATGTAGATTCTGATAAAACCATAATTGCTAATTTTTCCAAAAAAAGGTTTGATATAAATATCATAATTGAAGGTCAAGGGAAAGTTTCGAAAAGATTAATAAAAAGCGGTTCTAAAAATAATTACAGCTATGGAAGTATTGTTGAGATTTTGGCTTCGCCAGAAAATGGATGGACTTTTGTTGAATGGCAGGGAGATATTGAAAATAATACTACAAATCCAATTCATATTAATATTGACGGCGAAAAAAATATTACTGCAATATTCAAAAAAAATTATGTTGGAAAAAACACATCTAAATTTTTAGCTCTTGGTGACAGTTATACAATCGGCCAATCAGTAGAGATCAATGAAAGGTGGCCAGTACAATTTTTAAAAGAACTAAAAACAAGTACTAGTGCTATAGATACACTTCAAATTATAGCTCAAACTGGATGGAGAGTTGATCAATTAAATGAAGCAATGAATAATTCTGATCTTGAGGCACCTTACGGTCTTGTTTCATTATTAATTGGAGTTAACAATCAATATCAAGGTCAAAAAGCTAATAGTTTTAAACCAGAATTTATTGAAATATTAGAAAGATCATTGAAATTAGTAGATAACAGAAAAGAAAGATTGTTTGTTGTGTCTATTCCTGACTGGGGAGCTAGTCCTTATGGCGCAACATTAAATAGAACGCAAATTTCAAAAGAAATTGATGAATTTAATTCAGTCTTAAAAGAAGAGTCTGAAAAAAGAGGAATTAGATATTTTAATATAACAACAATTTCAAGAAGAGCTCTTACTGATAATTCATTAATTGCAAGTGACAGATTACATCCAAGTGGAAAAATGTATAAACTATGGGTTGATAAAATAATTCCTGTGATATCAAAAATTAATTTCGATTAGTTAAAGTTTTCTGATTTTTATATTTCTAAACCATATTGGACTGTCGTGGTCCTGGAGAGCTATATATCCCTTTCTAAATTTTCCATAATCAGGATAATCATCCCATTTTCCAGAATTTCTTTTTAAATACCACCCTTTGGAAAAAGGCTCAAATTCTAATAACAATTGTCCATTTAACCAATGTTCTACCTTTTTTTCTGTGTAAACTATTTTAGAAGAATTCCACTGACCCGCAGGATTTAATTGTTTTTTACTTAAATCAGCTTCATGCATTGCATAATTAGCACCGGCTTTTTGCCATTCTTCAAGCTTAGCATTATTAATTTCTTCCCATCCGAAATCATCTATTAATTGATACTCAGGTGAAATAGCATATGGAGCTTGAAAACCTTCTTGAACGTTATAAAAAACCCCACTATTTCCACCTTTGGGAAGTTTCCATTCTAAGTATAATTCAAAATACTCAAACTCTTCTTTATAATATATGATATCTCCTCCTCCGATCCATTCTTCTTCAAGCTTTAAATCAGTATCAAATGTTAATTCTCCATCAACAGCGGCCCATTTTTGAGGTATTTCTTTTCCGTTGTAAGCTCTCCATCCATCAGTTGACTTTCCATCAAATAAATCAATCCATTCTGATTCGTTTTTTTCACAAGAAATAGTGAAAAACAATAGTACAATTAAAATAAATTTTAAATTTTTCATGATCAAATTTTATATGTTTCTTTTATTTTTTTCAATAACATTATTTCAGATAAAAACTGCCAATCAAAATTTACAGTTTGGTTGGCCGGATGATGATGGTGATCTTGATCTAAAACATAATCTTTAGGCTTATTTAATATTCTAGTTTTAGAATAAATTTTTTCAAATTTATTCCTCATAATATTAAACTCATTTTCAAGATTTTTTAAATGTTCCAAGTCTGAATCAAAATCAACTTTTTCTAATTTTAATATAGCATTAGACGAGAATTTAGTAAGCTCGTTAACCTGACTGTATATCTCTAATAAATATAAGTTTTCAGAATCTCGTTCAATTAAATTATTAATAACCGTTTCTACTTTATTTGAGATTTCTAAAGATTTTTTAGCCTTGTTGATTCTAACTTTATGTTTTTTAGACCATTCTCCTTTTTTATTTAAGTCAGGCAAATCAATAATATCCGTTTCTAAAGGATTAAGCTTTTTAGAAAGTCCGGGTCTCCATCCGTTTTCAGAAAATAGCATATTAAGCCACATTCCAACCGGCTTCTCTAATAAATCAATAAAGGCATAGTTATCATCTCCAAATTGAGATCCAAAATTTTTAATTCTAAATAATTTTTTAAATTCTTTAATAGGTAAACTATTGCCAGACCAGCTGTATTCTGCAAAAGCAGCAATTCCCCTTTTGTAAAGTTCAAAATGAGGAGAATCATCATCCCACAAGGTCAGTAATAGTCCGTCTAATTTTTTGTCAACAGAACTAGATGCGAAGGATTTTATTTGAGGGATATTACTTTGGTTTTGTGGCATTAGGGTCCACCTTGTCTGACCTGCAGTAGCACCCATTACAGTTAATTCATTATTTGAATACCAGTCCATGGCTTTCAGGTTTCCATAAGTATCAGATTTTTGATAATTCCATCTCATGTAAACTGCATTTTTAGGAAATTTTTCAATAAAATTCATTAGATTAATTTCGTTTTTATTCCAAATTTCATCAACCTCTTTTTTAGATATTTTGTCATCAAACATTGGATTATAAACTCCAGCGTGCTTGAGAGGCATGTCATCCCAAAAAATTGGAATTCTTTCGTGTTTTTCAGCGAATTCACATACTTTATTAAGCCATATTAAATTTAACTCCAGTTCTGTTTTGTTGTCTCTTTCAACTAAGTGAACTTCATCCCCTCCAATATGTAAATATTTTCCATGTGGAGTCGCTTTAATAGCATCTAAGTAAAGATCAAATTGAAGTTCGTATGTTTCTGGATTTAATGGATTAAAAGCCCAATCACTCTCTGGCTTATCTCTTAAATGAATATTCTTTTCATGCTTTAAAATAAACGAAGCATGTCCTAAACCTTGAACAAGAGGATTTATAATAATATTTCTTAATTTGGCATAATCACTTAACTCAATCCACCACTCAATTGAAAAAGAATCTGAAGAACCAATTTCAGGTCTTGAAACATATTTTAGTTTATCTTCAAGTTCAACTATAATTCCATTGATTTTTAAATTGGCTAAATGGTCAATTAAATCAAAATAATATGATTGTTTTTCAGTGTGATGCTTTAGATCTAAGTGAATAGGCCTGAAATCTAAAGAGGGTTGATCCTTGATATTTAAAATAGGAACATCTGTTTTTTCATCGATTGCATTTTCTAAAATTTGATCAAGAGTTATAAAAGCATAAAATAAACCGGCTTTATCCTTAGCAGTAATAAATATTTTTTCTTTCTCAATATTTAGAATGTAGCCTTCACTTTTAAGATCTATTTTATTATCAATTTTAAAATTTATTAGGGCATTTTGAAGATCACCAAAAGTTATGTTTTTTAAATATCCGTACGTTATGGGAATTTTATCATTTTCAGATGAATATGCATACTCAATATCGTTTGGATTAATATTTGAAAAATCATTATTATCTCCAAAGGTCTCAATAGACGGAATGATGTTTAAGTAATTATTTGTGCTTGTTTTAGAATTACAAGAAATAATAAACACCATTAATAGTAAAAACCTCATTATTTAAATTTAATAATTATAATACCGTATACCAAATAAGTAATAGGCTTAAAACAAAAAAAGCTTCCCAAAAGGAAAGCTCTTCATCGGTTCTCTACAAACCTCCTGCAAAAAGCAGGTAACACAACGATTGCAAATATATACTTTTGTTTGTTAACTATTAAAAAACAAACTGAATTAATAAAATTGTCATAATTTAAATTAATAAAACATTTTTATGAAAAGCTATAGACTGATTTTATTTATTGGCATTTTATTCTTTATAAACATTCCAATTTACGCTCAACAAAACACATTTAAAGTTATGGCTTGGAATATTTTTCATGGTGGAAATGATATTGAAAATGGACCTGAAAACGTTGCCAAAATAATTAAAGAAATAAATCCGGATATAATTTTAATGGTAGAGACATATGGTTCTGGTCCATTTATTGCGGATTTTTTAAAATATAATTTTCACCTGATTGCATCTAAAGAAACTCCACTTAATGATAAATCAGTCAATTTATCTATTTATTCAAGGTATCCTTTTGGAAAAAGAATAGACACAAAACTTCCGTTTTATTTGGGTGGAATTGAAATTCCTATAAACGGAAAGACTATACGTTTCTTTTCAAATTGGTTTCATTATTTACCATGGGATAATGAGCCTGAAAAAATGGGAAAAACAGTTGAAGAATTATTAGAATGGGAACAAAGTGGAGCAAGATTTGAAATGTTGAAAAAAGTTCTTCCTTATCTAAAAAAATATTCGCAGGAAACAGATTCCATTCCAATGGTTTTTGGAGGAGATATGAACTCATTATCACATTTAGACTGGACTAAAAAAACAAAAAATATTCACAATAACATGATTGTTCCGTGGGGTGCAACTAAAATTTTAGATGACTTAGGGTTAATTGATTCCTACAGAAAAGAAAACCCGAATCCAAAAACTCATCCTGGTATTACATGGGATAAAAAAGGAAGGAAAGACTCTCACAGAATTGATTATATTTTCTATAAAGGAAAATCTATTAAATCTATTAAATCAAAATCTTACAACGCTTTTTTTAATGAACCGATAATTATAAATAATAAAAAAATTATTTACCCATCCGATCATGGAATTGTTGTCACAACATTTAAACTGAGATAATCTATTAAATAATGAAGAGAAGAAATTTTATAATTAATGCTTTAAAGGGGAGTGTTTTAGCTTCAATTCCATTGTCATTGTCATCATTTAATATAAAGAATACTAGATTGAAGATCGGTATAGTTTCTGATGTTCATCAAGATATAATTCATGATGGAGTTTCAAGATTAAGTTTGTTTATAAGTGAAATGAAAAAAAGAAAACCTGATTTTATCATTCAATTAGGAGATTTTTCTCTTCCCAGGAAACAAAACCAACTCTTTATTGAAAAATGGAATTCTTTTAATGGGCCCAAATATCATGTTCTCGGAAATCATGATATGAGAGATTTTGGATATAAAAAAGAAGAAACTATGAGATGGTGGGAAATGCAGAAAAGGTATTATTCGTTCGATCTAAATGGTTTTCATTTTATTGTATTAGATGGCAACGACGAAAATCCTAAGCCATGGAACGGATATCATAGGTATATTGGAACAAAACAACAACTTTGGTTAAAAAATGATTTAAAAAAAACTTTAAAGCCCACAATATTATTTAGTCACCAAAGCCTTGAAGCCAAGGGAGGCGTAGCTAATCGAAAAGAAATTAGAACTATTATAGAGAATTATACAACTAAAAGTGGACATCCAAAGGTTGTTGCATGTCTCAGTGGCCATCACCACACAGATTATTTAAAATCAATAAATAAAATTCCCTACATTCAAATAAATAGTATGTCATACAAATGGGTAGGAGATAAGTATAAATACACCCGATTTTCAAAACAAATTGAAGAAAATTTTCCTAATCTAGATAAAACTTGCCCCTATAAAGAACCTTTGTATACAGTATTAACTTTAGATTCAGAACAGGAAGTGTTACATCTTGAAGGAAAAAAAACTTCATTTATTAATCCAACACCAAATGAATTAAAAATCCCCGGAGCTGAAAAAATGAATCCTACAATAACTGAAAGGAATCTTAAAATTTAATTTATAGCCAAGGTTAGTTTTTCAGGCCCATATCTAACAACGTCTGTTACTGGAAGATTAGTTATAAACTCTAGAGATTCAATAGCTTTTTTAGCTTCAAATGAATCAAGTTTATATGTGTTTAATGAAATTCCAACAACTTTAGCATTAGGATAACTTCCACAGGCACTTGCTAAATCTTCGTAAAGTTTAATAACATTATTTATATCTGGAATTTTAATATGCTTATAATCTCTTAATGTTATAAAATCCGCACGATGACAAAGAATCATGTGAGTTGTACAACTCCCTCTTATTAAAGGTAAACTTGCCGTACTTCCTGGATTTAATAATGAACCCTGCCCCTCGATAAAAATCCAATCACTATTCTGATTTGTTAAAATCATGTGTTCAACTGCACCGCATGCATGATCAACTTTGTAAGCATCTAAAGGGATCCCCTCACCTGTTATTGTTATTCCAATCTGGCCTGTTGCTATAAATGAACTATTTATTTTTTTTTCTATTGCCCATTTATGCATTTCTAAACTTGTTGTCATTTTACCAACAGCCATATCAGTACCCACACACAAAATTCTTTTATTTTTTAATTTAGCTGCTTTACCGCTAGCTATTTTAGGAACAAATTGTGGGACTCTAACATCCCATATCCATTGATTATTTCTAAGTGAATTCTTATATTTTGATAATAAGGTGTCATGAAGACCATTAATTATTGAAAGGTTTTTTGATATTGCACTTTCTATAACTTTAAACCACGCTTCTGGAATTTTACCCCCTGAGGGAGCTATTCCTAATATAAGGACTTCTGCTCCATTTAAGACTGCAGCATCAAGAGTGCTAACTATAGGTACACTCCTTTCAATAGAGTTAAATTCATTTGTGTTTTTACCATTATTTTTTGAATCAATAACAGCCACAATTTGATTAGACAAATACCTCAGTACTCCAATACCCATTTTTCCATAATCTGTTGAAAAATGGCCCTCTAAATAAATTGCAACCTTATGGTTTTCTTTTAACATAAATGTTAATTTTTTAGATGTGCTCCATGGCCAAAATTATTGCTAGGCATTGTGATTCCTTTAGTCATTGAAGCTCCCCACGATGGATCAGGATTTAAGTTATAGTGTGAGTCTAAATCAATATGGTCTATTTGACCTGAAATTGAAGCTGCTGCTGAAATAGAAATTGATGATTCGCTCATGCAGCCTATCATAGTTTCTAATTCAAATGCTTTTGCAGTCGACAACACTCTTAATCCTTCTGTAATACCACCACATTTCATTAATTTTAGATTTACACCATCAACACAATCGTGATATTTTGAAATATCACTTGATGATCTACAAGATTCATCAACAAATATTGGAAGTGACCTACTTTGATATAAGGTCTTTAATTCTTTTTCATTTCCTTCTACCAAAGGTTGCTCAACATAATCACAATTTTTATCTGATAACCAATCAATCATGTATTTAGCATTTTCTGTACTCCATCCTCCGTTAGCATCAACTCTTAAACTTAGGCCGTACCCTTTTGTACTTTCAAGAACTTGTTTATACATTGCTTTGTCAGCCTCGAGTCCCAAAGGAGATCCTAACTTAACTTTAAGAAATTTTGTAGATG
>Ga0233433_10003234_pt1 | contig 13362 bp, 14 predicted proteins | sample SI_122_August201_5_FD_179868 | JGI IMG/M metagenome (GOLD analysis project Ga0233433, IMG submission 179868) | Seawater microbial communities from Saanich Inlet, British Columbia, Canada - SI_122_August2016_100_MG | ecosystem: Environmental > Aquatic > Marine > Inlet | place: Canada: British... | reverse complement strand
CGGGGGCAGTCAATCCTGAAATATAGGAGTTCTCGATGAAACCACGTGCTCCTGGACTGTCGTTGTATTTATGAAAATGCGGCAATGTTCTACCGTCATATCCATATGGAATACGTTTACCGTCTACACTGGTCTGTCCCAAACAAGATATCATCTGTGCGATGTTCGTAGGATTACCCTTTGAACCCGAATTCACAATAATGAGGAATCGATTGTTTTTATCCAAACTATCGCGCCCAATTTTTCCTGCTTCATCTGTTGCCTTGTTCAAAATATTACCAACATTGGTCTCAAATTCGACAATACTAGACTTTGCGGTGTTGTTCTCAAATACACCCAAATGAACCTTGTCGATAAGTTCCTGAACTTCCGCTTTCTGTTGGGCAATAATCGTCAAAATTTGTGTCTGTGTTGCCTTATTAGCAATCAAATCACTAATTCCTACACTAAACGCACTTGTTTTCAGATATTCGGTTACAATATTTTGTAGATTGTCGTTGAAATTTACACACGCCATATTACCAAAATCATTATTGATACGATGGAGCATACCTTTGGTAGTTGAACCAATTACTGATTTATCCAATTGTCCGCGGATGAACTTACCATTTCTGACTTCAAACACATTGGGTGAAGTTGCGAAATCATCCCCATCCTTAAATTGTTTTGTCTTGTAGACCATAGTCATTGGAGGAACAATCTGTGATAGGACATCGAATGAAGACAGATTTTTTTTCTCATTTAAAGCAGCAGTGTCTACGTGAGGATACATCATCAAGAGGTTCATTGCTTCGCGATGATTAAATTTAATATTTTCACGAGTTAACCGATAAGATCCGAGAAGTGAATCTTGATAAATACCGATAATTGGAGAATTACTTGCCGGACTAATTGTGCAATATGGGATTGCCGCCAAAGCACGTAATTCGGTTTCCGCTAATACATTTTGGGGCATGTGCATATTCATCTCATCACCATCAAAATCCGCATTATAAGGCTTTGTATCGCCTACATTCATACGAAATGTATCGCCTACTTTCATAACTTTTACAATATGACACATCATAGACATTCTATGAAGACTGGGTTGTCTGTTGAATAAAACCGCGTCTCCATCCATCATATGACGATGAACTGTATCTCCATTATATAACTCGATTGTCTCCCTATCAACATTTCGAAGTGAAATATTTTCTCCAGATTTTCTCTCAAGAATCTTCGCACCAGGTTCTCCATTTGGTCCACCATCTGGACCATTCTGAACCAATTTTGTTAGGAAATCACGATTACGGTCATTCACCGTCACTGGTTTTGTAATATTCATCGCAATTTTCAAAGGAACCCCCAATTGCTTTACTGATAGATTGGGATCACCCGTAATTACAGAACGGGCACTAAAATCAACACGTTTTCCCATAAGATTGCCTCTGATGCGTCCATTCTTCGAATTCAAACGTCCCATAATACAATTTAATGGCCGTCCTGAACGTTGAGCCATAGGAGCAACACCCTTGATTTTATTATTCGCAATCATCGCTACTGAATGCTGTAGAATTGTATACCAACCCTCTGTGACGTTCGCATTTGATTCAGGGTTCGCCATCTTATCGCGCAAAATATTATTATATTTGATAATACTTCTGTAAATATGAGTCAAATCATCTTCACTTCGCTGTTGCGCATCATGCTTTACAGATGGTCTTACCGCAGGAGGGGGGACAGGCAAAACTTCCCAAATCATCCAACTTGGTCTTGACCAAATAGGACTGAATCCCATAAAATTAATATCATCGTCAGAAATACGTTTGAAAATTTTCAGCATATTTTCAGCGGTCATTTTTTTGGTGATTTTATTATCACCATCATCATCTTCTGTATCTAAATTTTCCCACGTCGCACAAATTGTAGCCATTCCTTCTAATTTAATCTTATCGGGTTGTTTACATCCACAACCATCTTCGGTCTGTTCACCGCAACGTTTAATTGTTTTAGATGTAAGCGAATTTACATAATCCCAACGCTTGGAACTAGGTAGGTCTAATATATGCTTGTGTTGATTTTTGTTAATAAGAAGTTTGCTACATTTGAAACAAATCGCACGCGAGATTTTCAAAATATCCTTCATATTTTGAATTGAAAATACGGGTCTAGCAAGTTCAATATGTCCAAAATATCCAGGGGTATCAATATAAGTCATACCGTCGGTTGGACAAATTAGACCTGGTTCCAAAACGCCCATACGAGGATCAAACAAACCACCTACAACGGGCTTGTTATTATTATATGTATCACCAGAAGTTATTTCGACCACTGAATTTTTTCGTATTTCCTCGGGTGATAACATACTAAATTGGATACCAATAATTCTAGATGGACGCTCATAATTATCTTGACTTGAATGTTTAGACATGTTTAATATAATATAATTGGCTATATTTTATATTGTTTTACTTTCTATTAATCTAAATCAATTTTGTTGATTGATATATATTTTTCAAAAAAGGTAATAAAGTCAAATTCATATTAATTACTAGTACTGAAATTATGCCTAGTAAATCCAGTGAAAAAAAACCAAACACACGTAGTCAGTATAAACCTCGCAAGGATGAATCATCTTCTTCTGAGGACGAGGAAGATTCAAATATTTTATATTTAAATGATGATGATGATGAATTGGATAGTGAATCAGAATCTGACTCCGATTATATTCCTAAAGGTCATATTAAAAAAAAATATAGGGTTTTAGAATATGATTCAGATGAATCTGACGATGAAGAAATCGAATATGATATTGAGGATGACGAAGATGATGACGGTTCGAATATAGACCCCCGTGAATTGCGTAAAACGATTGCTACATTGTTTCCCTCTAATTATATTAACGAGAAGGTGAAAAAAGATGAAAGGAAGTGTAAACCTAAAAAAAAGGTGAAACCAAAAAAGGTTATTAAAAAAAAGAGCAAGTATAAGAAACGTAAAGAAGATAGTGATTCCGATACAGAATCAGAAGACGAATTTTATGAAGATGATGAGGATGAGGATGAAGATGAGTGTGAGGATGAAGACCTTCAGGAGTTTAATCTTTTAGTTTCAGCTCTAACTGGCGGTGGACCAAATGAGGATGAAATTAACGACCAAAATGCGATTAAAGATGATCGTCATGAAGAGTGTAATAGCGATGATGAGAAATTATTTATGCGTGAGAATTATGAAACAATCCCTATTCCGGAAGGAGTCGTCACTAAATCGATGAAAAATAAACTCAAACTAAAGGAAAGAGAAAAACACAAGAAAAAACAACGAAATCATTCTGAAAAATCGGATAATTCCGAAACCGTAGATGCAGAAAAAGAATATAAAAGTTTGATTGAGTTAAAAAAATATCTTTCTACACAACTCAAGGAAAATCCTAAGAGTAAGATTTTGATGAAAGCAATAGATGAGTGTCGAGAATCCATTCGTAAACTAGTGAAAAAGTCTAGACTAAAGAATGCTAAAAAATATTACAAAATGGTCAATGGGCAAGACGAGAAGAAGACAGGAGAAATCGAATTTTTTAAAAAGCAATTGTCTAATAAAGAGCAATTGCGTGTGATTAAAGAACTCAAGGAGATTAACGACCATATTAGTATTAAAAAACCTTATCGTCTTACCTTATTGGATAGTAATATCCCACCTAAATTTAAGGCAACTGTAATGCAAAAGGTAGATATGTTACGCTCAATGGAGCCAGGTGATCCTGAATATTTCAAACTTAAGACTTGGGTTGATGGATTTATGCGTATTCCGTTTGGTGCTCAAAAAAATATGAATGTTAAAATTACAGATGGTATCGATAAGTGTAGTGAATTTATGGAAAATGCGAAAAAGACATTGGACGAATGTGTTTATGGGTTAAACGATGCTAAAATGCAAATTATGCAGATGCTTGGGCAGTGGATAACGAATCCAGAAGCACTTGGTACAGCCATTGCGATTCAAGGTCCTCCCGGTACAGGAAAAACGTCTCTTGTGAAGGAGGGTATTAGTAAAATTCTTGGTAGAGAATTCTCATTTATTGCTCTTGGTGGAACAGGTGATGCGAGTTCATTGGAAGGTCATGGATATACATATGAGGGAAGTATTTGGGGACGAATTGTTCAGATTTTGATGGATAGTAAATGTATGAATCCCGTAATCTATTTCGATGAGTTGGATAAAGTAAGTGATACGCCCCGAGGTGAAGAAATCATTGGTATTCTTACTCATTTAACAGATACATCACAAAATAATCAATTTCACGACAAGTATTTTTCGGAAATACATTTTGATTTAAGTAAATGTTTGTTTATTTTTAGTTATAATGATGAATCACGTATTAATCCTATTCTTCGAGATCGTATGTATCGAATTACGACCAAGGGATATGATAAAAAGGAAAAACAAATTATCGCACGTGATTTTTTGCTGCCTAAGATTAGAGAACAAGTCTGTTTTAAATCAGATGAATTGATTATTCCCAACGAAACACTCGAAGAAATTATTTCTAACGAGACAATTACCAAGGGTGAAGAAGGTGTGAGAAATCTAAAGCGGTGTTTAGAAATTATTCATACCAAACTCAATCTGTTTCGTCTAATGAAACCAGAAAAGAATATTTTCGCAAAGGATTTGGATTTGGAGGTCACTTTCCCTATTACAGTTACAAAAGAACATATTAAGAAATTGGTTGATTGTGATAAACAAATTAATCAGAGTTTGTTGGCTCTGTATGTATAAGGGTACATTTGTACCATTATAATCCCTATTTTTTATTTTAGATAAGAAAATACTACAATTTTACTATAATTATATGATATTTAGTAAAATTGATTTAAATTACCATACAAAAAAAACTATGTAATTAAAAATGAACACAATGTTTGAATTCTATCTCAATTTATTTGATCAGAAGAAACTGTCTACGAACGATTATATGCGTTCTTTCGCACAATTTATAAATTTAAATGGAATACAAATGACGAATGTAGATGAACTAAAAGATGATGAGGAATATTATACATTTAACATTCCTTATAAAAGACAAAGTTATGAATATAGTTCTACAGATAAAAAGTTTATTGGAGACCCTACATCAACTTACTTTACTATAAAGGATTATAAAGACATGACCTCTATCTACTTACCAAACCGATATAATGGTATAGTAGAATATACAATGAAAAAAAAAACAAAACAGGCTATATTAGAAAGGATATTGTTAACGGATAACTTTACTAAACGCCCTACGTGTGCGATATGTTTAAAAGATAAATTTACGGAAACAGGACCATATGTAGCAGTAAGTTTTAACGATACAATATGTAACAAACATATATTTCATGAAGGATGTGTTAAAGATGGTCGAGTGAAAATTTGTCCATCGTGTAGCAGTGATAAAAAAGAATTAACACGAGTAGATTTATCTAATTTGTTGCCTATATATAAATATAGCGAATATGATTATGTCGTCCCTACAAAATTAATGAATATAATACCAGGAACAAAACAGTATTCATAATTTGTGGATATTAGATTATTTTATAAAACATATTAAATATTATTTCATTAGTATATTTAATATGGATAACTGCACAATTGAACATCTCATTCAGATCAAAAGTTTATTAATTTCGTGTGAAAAAAATGATGAAATAGACGATATTATAAAAAAAGTGGATAGTTTTTTGATAAAATACTGTGAACATAACATTATTGATGATACAATAGATATTGATCAAGATAAATCAACATCGATTCGATATTGTGATAAATGTTTTATTACATTTCAGTAAAACCGTAGTAACGTATAATTTCTGTAAAATACAATTTATAAATTACATTTATAGAATGGATAGTTTCAAAAGTACAAATGATTGGATTCAAAAAACTCATGAAAATATGCGTAACGAAGCTGAATATAGCAGAAAAATATCGAATAAAGAAGATACGTCAAGATTTGATGTTAGAAAAAGTAGAGCCACAAGAACTTTAGTTCCTATACATTCTATTCGAAAATATGATGAAACAATGTATAATTTTATAATTGAAACAACTCAAACCATATCTAAATTAAATGCGAGAATTTTAGAATTAGAAGAAAAAATAGAACAATAAAGGATTAATACATATACCTATTCTTTTTCTACAAACATTATTAACATTTGTAGAAAAATGTTTCATTTCATTTCATTAAAGAAATTACGCACAAGAATTAGCACAACCCGACTGATTTCCACCACGTGTTTTAAGTAATTCGATTTGTTTATCGTCAAGACACAGATATCCCTGGGAATTACTTAAACCACTTGACCTCATCATACATTCCTCGCTTAATCCACCTTTAGCTTGAGAATATGAATCAAGAACTTTGTCTTTTTTATCAGGTCCAAATAGTCCGTTCATTTTAGGAACACGCTGCTCGGTGGGTTCAGATGCGGTGCTATTGATAAGATGTCTATCTTTAGCATCAACAACGTTTCCGTCTGGGTAACTAGCGTAATTAACAGGTCTAAATCCCTCGGCATCCGCGTATTTAGAATGAGCATTGTAAGGCATTACCGCGGAACATCCGGCACAAGTAGTCAGCATTACAACAATGGCTAAACCAATGAGTATGAATAGTAATCCAGTTGATATTTTTCCGGTTGATTTCATTTCGATTTATATATCTAGATGAGAAATTCTAGATTTATACAATTTATTTATTATCAGTAATTTCCTTTTTATCAATATAGGGAATTGTTTTTTTATCGATTTCGGTTAATGAACGATATAGTTTTTGAAGTGGAGATGAATATTGTTTAAAATATGGATTGTTTAATGTATCTTGTATTCGCAATCGAAGTTGGGCTAAATGTTCTGGTAATTCCCGAATTGAATCTAAAACATCATCAGGAGCACTATGAATATTATGAATGATTGATTCCAAATTTCCTAAATATTTTGACGTAATTAAATTACTTATACTCGTTATTTTATCAATTTCGCTTACCGAATTTTTTATAAAATCTTCATTTTGTTTTAAATTATCGTCTATGTAACTGTCCGCATTTTCTATTTTGTCCTTGCTGTCTTGCGTTGTCTTACGAACACCTTCATATTCATTTGTTTTATTATTATAGTGTGATACGGCATCATAATACATCCTCTTTAATGCTAAAAATTCCGGATCTTTTAATATTAAATTAGAATTTTGATTCACACACGGTTTTCCGTAATAAAACATTGGGTCACATTTATCAATACGTATGTAATATTCATATTTAAATACTAATATTAAAATTACAGTGAATAAAATAAACATAATAAATACGATTATTGTTCCGAAATATTGGGGTCTATTATAATCAAAAAAATCTAATGGAATATAATTATAGGACATCGGCATTATTTAATATAATATATAACACGTTAAAAACGTTTTATATATACTGAATTATTTCCTTTCTCTTATACGGAATATATGTTTAGTTGATTATGATTTAACGGTGTTTATTGCCCCGTCTTTAATATAATTTCCTAATACAAATGATCCAGCCAGTTTAGATATAGTATCTCTTAATTTCGCAATATTTTTCTGTATAGAAACTCCTAAACTATTCGATTCAACATATTTCTTTGGGACTTCGGTTTGAACCTTGGTATCTAATCGTGATGCTGTGCTATCCAACCTAGCATTTACTGTTTCTAAATTCATAGCAGAAGATTTAATATCATTCATTACCGTTGAAATAATTTCGCCTTGGGAATTTTTCATATATTGTTCGAACTTACCTTCGGGATCTTTACCAAATAAATAGGCATTTGTTATTACACTTATTCTATTTTGATAATCCGTAAAATTAGCATAGACATATGCGAAAAGAATACCAATAAACATCAAACCAAAAAATATAAAAATAGCAAATGCTTGCCCCCATTCTTGATATTGTATTGTTTTAGGTGGAACAAAATATCTATTCATTATGGTCTTTAGTGATGTAGTATCCTCATTGACTTCATTTATAGTAGCAGGAACACTAGTAGTATTAGTATCCGACATGTTATAATATATAGTATTCTCCTATATATTATAAAGGGTTCAAAATACATAAAAAAACAATATTATAATCATTTATATTATGACGTCCAACCTAAGTGATGATGATCGTCTTAATCTAAAAAAAATGATGTCCGAAATGGATTATGTTGATAATACGGACACAATTCGTCGTCTTAAACATAGTGTGCGAATTCGTGACGATATTCGTAAATTAGAAGATTTAAAGCATGAACATAAAGATATGCGTATTCGCTCTCCTGAACAATTTTTCAATATAGCATATACCGAGTGTGATTTTTTATACAACAATTATTCCGATATTTTTAGACGTCTCATGAAAGACGAGATAGACATTCAAATAATGTCTAAATTATTGATCGTTTTAAAACTAATTGAAGAGGGACATTTAGACCAACAAGATGGTGCTATTCGTGTCGGTAAGTTATTAAAGGAATTATATTTGGATTCTGCCGTTAAACACGCCGATGCTCTCGATAAAGAACACGAAGGTGATAAACCAGTTATTAATGATGGTAAGAAAATATCTTGGACTAGATTTAAACAAGGCGGTATGCCGACAAATGCTTAAATAGTTGGTAACTTACGTATTTTTCTCTTTTTTAAATTGTGTCTTATCATTTTCATCCAATAACATTACACCCATCGCTGCGTAATTATGTAAGTCCATAAGTGTATCACGAATTCCTTCATCATCTACTAAATTCACACCATTCTTTGTTATAGACAAAGAACGTTGTATTTTATCTTCAATACGCATCAATATTCCAATCACTCCAAATTTCGCAAAAGCATCTCCATAATCTTGGTTCTTTTTTTTGAACATTTCTAGACATTTTATTTGAACATTTTCCAATTGTTGCACCCGGTTCATGGTATATATACTAATAAAATATATATATTTAAATACATTAAATTTAAATATTTGTAAAATTTTTTTTGAATAAATATTATATGTCCGATACAACTGATATATTTACCATTTATAAGGGTAAAGGATTATATCAATCAAAACAGAAAACACGTACAAATAAATATTTTGTATTTGACCTAGATGAAACAATTGGTTCTTTCTCTGAAATGTATATTTTATTTAAATATTTACAGACTGTCCAAGAAGAGAGTAATATTATATTATATGATTCATTAGAAGAGTTGTTATTTTCTATCTTGGATGAATTTCCCGAATTTTTTAGATATGGAACTTCAGTTCTATTTAAATATTTAAACAGTAAAAAGAAACTCTATTCAAATATATGTATTTATATTTACACAAATAACGCTTGTATTCCTATTTCTTGGACATCTATCATTGTGAAATACATTGAACATAAATGGAATCTACAACTCTTTGATAATATTATAAGATGTTTCAAAATAAAAGACCACATTGTTGAATATAATCGGACTACAAATGATAAAACGTTTAATGACCTGATGAACTGTGTTAAATTACCCAATAATATAGAATTATGTTTTATTGATAACACATTATTTCCAAAAATGCAGCATCGTCACGTATATTATTTACGTCCAAAATCTTATTATCACTACGTGAATCGAAACGATATTTTGAAACGTTTTTTTAATTCGGAAAAGGGGGTAGATATTGCGAAACGTCTGGATTTGACTAGTTCAGAAGTAATCGATAAGGCGAAATCATGGTATATCGAAAACAATTATAACTTTGACGTCTTTTCGAAACAACGGGAAGAAATGGAAATAGACATCGAAGTGTCCAAGAAGATGTTATACCATTGTCGCCTTTTCTTCTACATTACTACAAAGACGATTAGAACTAGGAGAAAAAAACAAAGAATAATTTTAAATAAAACGAAAAAAAATTATTGTAAATAGGTGGGTTAATTGTCCTTTAATTGTAAGATGAGTAGTTCATCCATTGTTAATTTTTGGAAGGTTATACAGTCATCAAATTTATATTGAATAAACCGTTGCCTGTTCTTGCATAGAATTTGGGTTCCATTTTCTAGAAATTTCACATCAACGACTATTCCTCCATTCGTCAACTTATCGTTTCTTAACCATCGTATATGTTTCCCTTTATGAACATGATACACCTTTTCCACTAATCTATAATTTATAAGACTCGCACTGTATTTATGTATAATCTCTTTTGATATATCTTGCTCACTCAATATATCAAACACCTCTTGTGTAATAGAAGACAATGAGTGGTCGCCTATGTATTGATGGTCTACATTTCCTGCGGATTCCAATATAGTGTCCAAGTCCAATGTATTTTGTAATTCCGGATTATTTCGTTCATTTTCTATGAGTACATCCATTGTATATCTATAACACATATCATTTATATCCATTTTTTATGGTATTTTACGATTTATTCTCTTATTCTTGGACACTCTCTGGATATAAAATATAAATAGGATGTATAAATCAATGGTGCATGTTGATATTTGTCCTCAATGCGAAGATTTTATTATTATAGAGAAATTAAATTGTGGTATTTTCAGACATGGTGTATGTAAAGAGACACATAAACAGATCGACCCTCACTTATCGAGAGATAAATGCGAACTATTAATAAAGAATGATTTAATATATGGGTGTGGAAAACCTTTTCAAATATTAAATTTAGATGGTGTATGGAAAATACAGAAATGCGACTATATTTAGTCGTCATTATCAAGACAAATTTCTTTTGTAAATTGTCTTGGACATTTTTGATTTTTTAAATACATATTCATTATTTCCGCAGGTGTAAACGTATTTGTCGATATTCTATCTTGGACATTTCGTGGGATATTTTTCTCATATAGATGTCGGTATATATCCACAATGGATTTTCTCGATAATTTCGACATTTCCATCCGAAGGTCAATCCTACCTGGACGTGTTAAAGCCGGATCCAATTTATCATAATGATTACTTGTAATTATCATGATTCTTCCCGAATGTTCTTGAATACCGTCCCATATGTTTAAAATATCATCTAGTGTAATTGGGTCAGTATTTGCTATTTTGAACACCATTTTTTGTTTATCTTCACAATTTCCTTCAGTTTTATCTGAATCTTTCTTCTCCATCATCGATTCTATTAATTTCACTGTATTATCCTTTTTTTCATCTACATCCTTTCTTTGTAAAACAATATCACCCAAACAATCAATATCCTCAATAACGATGATTTTCTTATCAAATGTTATAGAATCATCTATATTTTTTCGATTATATGTATTTTCAAAGAAAAATTTATACAATTGTGCCCGGGTTTTAAACAATTTCATCGATAAATTCACAATATGTCTGTCGGTATATTTCGCAATTGCCTTTATAATAGACGTTTTTCCAGTTCCCGGTTCTCCAGATAAACCTATTCCCAACGTATATGGAATTCCTTTTTTATAATACCATTCCTTATTGTGTAGAAAAAAATCTATCTGGTTTAGAAGTCGTGTCTTATCATCGAAAAACAGATTATCAAATGAACGTGTGGTTGTGAAAATAGATTCATTCCAACATTCCTGATAATAATCTTCATGATCCACTTGTTTTATCGTATAAATATATCGATTTTTCTCCCGAACTGTTTTTATATTTTCGGTATATTTGGTGGTAATATCATTTAAAAACCCTTTAATCGAATCTACTTTTGTCGTATACGAAAATAGTTCGATTGTAATTGTATACGATTCACACGGACCAGAATTCCCCTTTTTCTCAAGCGTCTCTTTCGAAACATTGGTATGTCCGTATATACCGAGTTTTTTATCTACAAGAAAAGCGTGCGGTTGAGATACATAAAAAAACGTATTATTCTCATTATTTATACGAGAACTCGACGTCCGGTTTAGTTCAGTCAATTCCAATATATGATCATCGTTATTGTTGTTTAAAATATGCTCCCATATAGCAGAAAAAGTATTTGTAAAACATTCCACTACAGTGGCCTCTCCTGAAAAAAGACATACACTACGAATACGTTCACCCTTTAGACAAATGGTATATTTCGTATTGAATAGATTATTCCATTGAATAGCAGAAAACCACGATAAAAATTGTGATATATTAAATCCATCCACTTTAGATAGAACCTGTGTTAACATAGTCACAAGCAGGGGTAGAAATATAAATTGATACATATTATTGGGCTCCATGTTCGAAGTTTTTATAAAAATATAAACAAATCTTTATATTTTTACACCTATACATTATTTTTTATGGATTAACAAATAATAAATTCAAAACGACTTAATAAAATAGCAGTAACATATATTATAATGCTTTATATCTGTCTCTTCGCAGTTCTCACTACTTTCTCAAACGCACACAACCATTTCGATGAATGGTTGCATAAATTTTCTATCCACGTAAGTGACGATTCTCATCGTGAGCATTTGTTCCAAAACTGGTTTTCAAACGACAAGTATATTCAGGAGGTGAATGGCCATAATTTGACGTATACTTTAGGACATAATCATTTTTCAGGAATGAACAGTGTTGAATTTAGCGGTTTTTTAAATAAAAACAACCACTTTGTTGAACATATGAATACAGATAATATTTTTTCTAGAATTGTTGACTATTCTGTGCCTGATTCCGTAAATTGGGTAGAGAAGGGTGCGGTCACCCCAGTGAAGGATCAGGGACAGTGTGGTTCGTGTTGGAGTTTTTCTACTACAGGTGCTTTAGAGGGTGCATATTTTATCACCTATGGTGAACTTCTATCATTTTCCGAGCAGCAATTGGTGTCTTGTGACTCATTGAGAAACGGAGGACGTGACCATGGATGTAATGGTGGTCTTATGGACAATGCGTTTCAGTGGATTGAGAAAAACGATGGACTCTGTATTGAGTCTGATTATCCATACACATCCGGAACAACTATGCAGGCAGGCACTTGTGAGACCACTTGTTCTATCGTTTCCCAAAGTGACGTCCAGACATACAGTGATGTGAAACCTAATTCTGACGATGATATGATGGCGGCTTTAAGTCAGCAACCTGTATCAATTGCGATCCAGGCAGACCAGAAAGATTTCCAACTCTATAGTTCAGGTGTATTTACTGGAGATTGTGGAACTAGTCTTGACCACGGTGTATTGGCGGTAGGATATGGAAGTGAAAGTGGTGGTGACTATTATATCGTCAAAAACTCATGGAGTGATACTTGGGGAGATGATGGATATATTAAACTAGGTCGTGGTATTCAGTATAACAATGGTGCAGGACAGTGTGGTATGCTAATGCAAGCCAGTTTTCCCACCGTATAACTTTTTTATCGCCCTATATTAAATGAGTCA
>Ga0233433_10003233_pt1 | contig 13363 bp, 7 predicted proteins | sample SI_122_August201_5_FD_179868 | JGI IMG/M metagenome (GOLD analysis project Ga0233433, IMG submission 179868) | Seawater microbial communities from Saanich Inlet, British Columbia, Canada - SI_122_August2016_100_MG | ecosystem: Environmental > Aquatic > Marine > Inlet | place: Canada: British... | reverse complement strand
GGCTCGAGGCCAAGTGGGGCAAGGAGCATAACCGCAAGGTGCGCCTCGTGCAGGAACACGCAGTGTACGGCGGCATGATCGAGGCGATGGATTTGGCGGTGGGCAAGGTGCTCGATGGGCTCAAGCGGCTGAAGCTCGCCGAAAACACTGTGGTGTTTTTCATGAGCGACAACGGCGGGCTTTCTACCAGTGAGGGGCATCCCACGAGTAACCTGCCTCTGCGCGGCGGCAAGGGCTGGATGTACGAGGGCGGCATTCGCGAACCGATGATGGTGCGCTGGCCGGGTGTCACCAAGCCCGGCAGCGTGTCGGCTTCACCCGTCATCAGCACAGATTTTTTCCCGACCATCCTTGAGCTGGCCGGCATCAAACACCAACCGCCGGCACGTATTGATGGCGTAAGTTTCACCACCGCGCTGCGCGGCACGCCGCATGATCGTGGAGCGATATACTGGCACTACCCGCACTACGGCAACCAAGGCTGTGCTCCTACTGGCGCCATTCGCGAGGGTGACTGGAAACTCATCGAGTGGTACGAAGACGGCAAGCTGGAGTTGTTTAATTTGAAAAAAGACATTGGTGAGAAAAGCGACCTCGCAAAAATGCATCCGGACAAGGTGAAAACCCTCGCTACGCAACTCGCCAAGTGGCGCAAGGACACCGGCGCGAAAATGCCAATGCCGAACAAAAATTTTGACCCCAATAAACGCGAAGGACGATAAATTGAAAATTAAACTCATCCTCACCCTGTTCCTCATCACCTCCCACGCGTGGGCGGAGTTTCGCGCCGGCGCAGCAAAGGTGGATATCACGCCTAAGGTATGGCCCGTGCAGTTGGTGGGTTCCTTCAGCGAACGCCTCGCCGACAAGGCGCATGATCCGCTGCACGCACGAGCGATTGTATGCGATGATGGCCAAACGCGGGTGGCGATTGTGATCGTGGACAACTGCCTCATCGGCCGCAATTACCTCGACCGCGCCAAGGCGCTTGCCGCCAAGCGAACGAAGGTTCGCACCGACCGTATCCTCGTCGCCGCCACGCACACGCACACTGCGCCGCCGGGCAAGGATCGCCGCACCAATCGCGATGACGCCGCGCATCGTGCTTATTTCAAACAACTCGTCGCAGGCATCGCCGAGTCCATCGTGCGCGCAGAGAAAAATCTCGTGCCGGCCGAAATGGCCCATGGCGTAACGCTCGTGCCGGAGGAGATTTTTAACCGCCGTTGGCACATGCAACCCGGCGGCATCGCTGTAAACCCCTTCGGCAGTCCGAACGATACCGTGCGCATGAACCCGCCGCGCAATCTCATCGAACGCCCGGCCGGCCCGACTGATCCCGAGGTACATTTCATTTCATTGCGCAGCACCGATGGCCGGCCGATTGCGTTGCTGGCCAACTACTCGCTGCACTACGTCGGCGGCGTGCCGCAAGCCACCATCTCGGCGGATTACTTTGGAGTCTTCGCCGGGCTAATCGAAAAGTCGCTCGGCAAGGGCAAGGATTTTGTCGGGCTGATGTCCAACGGCACCAGCGGTGACATCAACAACATCAGCTTCCGCGTCTCGCGCCCGCGACAGGAACGCTTTCAACGCATGAACGAAGTCGCCAAGCTGGTGGCTAATCGCGTGCTCGCCGCGCACCAAAAAGTGCGATTCCAAAAAGACATCACCCTCGCCATGGAGCAGACGCTGTTGACCTTGAAAAACCGTCAGCCCACCGCCAAGGAGATCGCCTTTGCCAAAGCCGTGCTCTCGGATCAACCGCCCAACCCACTGCCGCGCTTGGCCGAAGCCTACGCCCACCGCACGCTGGCGCTGGCCAATGGCCCACGCGAAGAGGAGATAGTTTTGCAGGCGCTGCGCCTTGGCGAGGTGGGCATCACCAGCATCCCATGCGAAGTGCTCTGCGAAATCGGCCTCACCCTCAAAGCCAAAAGCCCGCTGCCGCAGGCCACCTTCACCATCGAGCTGGCCAACGGCCACAACGGCTACCTCCCCACGCCCCGCCAACACGCCCTCGGCGGCTACGAAACGTGGATGGGCACCTGCACCCTGGAAATCTTGGCCTCCGAAAAAATCAAAAAAACGCTGCTCAAAATGTTGGAAAAAGTGGCTGACAGTGATTGATTGAATTCTGCTTCGGCGATAGCGTCCTTTGCACACGAATTATGCGAGTTGTTTTTTGTATACTAATGTTGGCCGGCTTTGGTGTCGGGGAAATTGTTGCGGCGGCGAAGAAGCCGTTGTCGAAACCTTTGCGTGCGCTGCTCATCACCGGCGGGTGTTGTCACGATTATGTGAAGCAAAAGGATATTCTCAAACAAGGGCTGGAGCGGCGCATCAACATTGTCATCGACCACGCGCATTCGCCGGATAAAAGCACGAAGCCCCCGTTGGCGATTTATGGCAACGCGGATTACGCGAAGGGCTACGATATTGTGATTCACGATGAGTGCTCGGCGGGCATCAGTGATCCGAAAATAATCGCGGGCGTGTTGGCTCCACACAAGCAGGGCATTCCGGGTGTGAACCTTCATTGCGCGATGCACTCGTATCGGTTTGGCAATTTCCGCGCGAAAGTGAAACTCGCCGACGCCAACGCGAAGTGGTTTGAATACATCGGCCTGCAATCCACTGGGCATGGGCCTCAGCAGCCAATTGAGGTGACTTTTGAAAACAATGTACCGTTCATAACGAAAGGCGTGAAGGCATGGACCACGCAGCGCGAGGAGCTGTACAACAATGTACAGGTGTTGCCGGGCACGCAAGTGGTGGCGCGTGGTGTGCAAGGCAATCGCAAGGCTGTAGTGGCGTGGGCGAGCGAATACCACGGCGCACGCGTGTTCAGCACATCACTCGGACACAACAATGTGACGGTGGCTGACGCGCGTTATCTGAATCTCGTTGCGCGCGGCATTTTATGGGCAACAAAAAACGAGGCAAGGCCGGTTGCGATGCCAAAGAATGAAAAATTTGATTTAAATAGCAAACCGAAGCCGCAATCCAATGCGGCCGGAACAGGCAAAGGCAAAGTAGTGCGTGTGCCGAAGAATGCAGCAACAGGTGCGAAGGTGACCGCCAGCTCGGAAGAAAAATCCAAGGGGAATATAGCGAAACTGGCGATTGACGGCAACCCTGCCACGCGTTGGTGTGCCGCTGGAGGTAACAAAGGCTCATGGTTGCAAGTCGATCTCGGTAAGGCGTTGGACATCCGGAATATCCGTCTTTATTGGGAGAAAGCCAACGCAGCCTACCAATACACTATCGAGGCTTCCGCAGACGGCAAAAACTGGAAGACTGTGCTGGATTACTCTAAAAACAAGGAGGTGAAACAGATCGCCCCTCACGCTGTTGAGGCCAAGGGCACGCGGTATTTCAAGGTTACTTATCTGGGCTCCAGTACCGGCGCATGGGGCAGCCTGTGGGAGGTTGAGGTACACACGGGTGCTTTGCCGAAGTTGCCCCGCAAAGTGGTAAAGGCTGCAGAAAACGGCAGTAACAAAAATCCCAGCGGCTTCGCCGGCGTAAAAGCGCCAGAGGGCTTCAATCTCTCCCTTTTCGCCGAGCCGCCATTAGTCAATTATCCGGTCTGCATCACAGCGGCCTCCACGGGTGAGGTGTTTGTGGGCATTGACGAACAGGGTAGCCTTGGCAAAGAAAAAAACCGTGGTCGTGTAGTGCGTTGCCTCGACACCAATGGCGATGGCAAAGCAGACAAGATAAATACGTTTGCGAAAATGGATCATCCTCGCGGACTCATTTACGACAACGGAAAATTGTGGGTACTGCATCCACCCTTTCTTACGTTGTACGAGGATACAAACGGCGATGGCGTGGCCGATAAGGAGAAGCGGCTTATCGACGGCATCAGCACGGAGTACGTGAACAAACGCGGCGCGGACCATACCACCAATGGCATCCGCATGGGCATCGACGGCTGGATTTATATTGCCGTTGGCGACTTCGGGTTTACCAAGGCCGTGGGTGCGGATGGCCGTGTGCTTAGTCGACGGGGCGGCGGCATCGTGCGCATCCGGCCCGACGGCTCGGATATGGAGATTTACTGCTGGGGCTTACGTAACATCCTCGATGCGTGTATCGACCCATACCTCAACATGTTCACGCGCGATAACACAAACGACGGTGGTGGTTGGAACGTACGCTTTAGCCACATCATGCAAACCGGGGAGTATGGCTATCCTTCGTGGTATAAAAATTTTCACACCGAGATCATGCCCACGCTCAAGGATTATGGCGGTGGCTCTGGCTGCGGCGGCATGTTTTATCATGACACCCGCTGGCCCGCACCCTTTGGCCACGCCGTGTACACCTGCGACTGGGGCCGCAGCGCGGTGTTCCGCCACAACCCGCCCTCCAACGGTGCTACCTTTGACACGCATCAGGAGACTTTCCTGCCCATTAGTCGCCCGACTGACATCGATGTGGATGCCAGCGGCCGTATGTATGTCGCCAGTTGGCATGGTGGCAAATTTGCCTATAGTGGTCCGAATGTCGGTTATGTTGTGCAGCTTGTGCCGAAAGATTTCAAACCGACTCCTTTCCCTGACGTTAACAAACTCACCGATGTGAAGCTCTTTGACCTGCTTATTGGCCCAAGCCAACAGCAAAACCTTCACGCGCAATTTGAATTCAAACGCCGCGGCCCCAGTGCGGCGCGCACCGCCAAGCTCATCTCGCTGGCCGCCGACAAAGCCGTCCCACTCGCTGGACGCGTGGCCGCCATCTTCACGCTCAAACAAGTCAACGGCGTGAAAGCACAAAACGATTTACTGAAACTGGGTACCCATGCCGATATTGCCGAGTTTGCAATGCGTGCACTTACCGACCGTAAAGGCGAACTAAAGGGATTAAAAAAGGACATTTTTGTTAATGCACTCGACAGTAAAAACCCGCGCCACCGTGCGCAGGCACTTATCAGTCTCGGTCGCCTTGGTGATCCCACAGCGGCAGCAGCCATCCTGCCGCATGCTGCCGCTCCAAAGCTCGCTAAGCAACCTGCACACAATGAAGCCAATCCTGCTGCTGTCATCCCGCACCTCGCCACGCGCGCGTTGGTGGCGCTTAATTCGGTGGATACTTTAATCGATGCTCTTGACGGAACGCACGGTGCGGCCGCGCTCGGTGTTATGAAATATATTCACGACGACAAAGTGGTTGCTGCCCTCAGTGCCCGTGTTGCGAAAAATCCTGATCCCGCCACGCTTGCCACGCTCGTGCGCTTGTATCATCGCGAGGGCAAATACACCGAAGGCTGGTGGGGTACGCGTCCAGATACTTCCGGCCCGTACTTTGCCCGTGAGAAATGGAGCGGTAGTACCGCCATTGAAACCGGCCTGAAAACCGCTTTTGCAAAAGCGCCAAAGGCCACCGTGGATTTGGTGAAAACCCAGCTGGCAAAACACAAGATCAGCATCGCCGGATTACCAACCGGTACTGTCATGGCGACCAATGAAGCGAATGCGCCCTTCAAGATTCCTGAGCCCACGGGCGATCCGAAAAATTACAACATCACCCTCGGCGATAAAGTTGCTACTGCTCGAGCACTCAAGGCCAAGGGTGATCCCTCACGCGGCAAGGCGCTCTTCACTTCTCAGGCGTGCGCCAGTTGCCATACCACCGCCGATGGCCAAACACCCAAGGGCCCGCATCTTGTGGACATCGGCAAGCGTTACAAACCGGCGGAGTTGATTCAATCCATCCTACAACCCGGCGCGGTCATTGCGCAGGGCTTCGACACTTATTCGTTCATCATGAAGAACGATGAGGTGTACGTGGGCTTCGTTACATTGGAAAGCGCCGACACCATCCACATCCGCACCGCGGTCGGCGTGGCAAAAGAATTACGATCAAAAGATATCAAACAACGTGCTAAGCTTCCGGTTTCCTCCATGCCCCCCGGCCTCGCAGCCGCATTGACACCCAATCAGCTCGCCGATTTGTTGGCGTACCTGCAGTCGCTGAAGACAAAATAATTATGTTGAAGTTTGCGCTCCTCATTTTTTGTGCCGGGCTGGTTTCTGCTGCACCGGCAAAGTTGACTTTCCATCTAACCGACTGGCCGGCGTGGCGCGGATTGCATGGGGATGGCCACGCTAAGGCAATCAAGGGCTTGCCCCTTAAGTGGAGTGATTCCGAGAATATAGTTTGGAAGATCAAGCTGCCTGGGAGAGGACACAGCACTCCCACGGTTGTCGGTGATCGCATCTATCTAGCCACGGCTGAAGAGAAAAAGCAGGTACAGTCGGTCTTGTGCTTTGATAAGGATACCGGAACACTGATTTGGAGTACCGCCGTGCACAAAGGAAACTTTGTTAAGGGCGGCAACAAGCACAAGTCTGATGCCTCCTCCTCAGTGGTGTGCGATGGCACGCAGCTTTACGTCAGTTTTCCGAACGACAATAAAATCCACACCACGGCGCTCAGCATGGAAGGGAAAGTGCTCTGGCAGACGGCCGTTTCAGATTACGTTATCCATCAGGGCTTCGGCACCTCGCCCACCGTGTACCGCGATGTGGTCATAGCCAAAGCGGACAGTAAAAAGATCGGAGGCGCGGTTGCCGGGCTAAACAAAAAAACCGGCAAGGTTATCTGGAAAATTAACCGGCCGAAATATCCAAACTACACCACTCCGGTGATGATCACCGCCTACGGCAAACTGCAGATGGTTTTTGCGGGCGCTGAACTCATTACCAGCATCGATCCTTTGACGGGCAGCAAGCACTGGGAATTCCCGGGCAGCACACAGGAATGCGTTACCACCGCGGTAACTGATGGCAAGCGCATCTTTGTGAGCGGCGGCTGGCCCAAGAACCATATTGCAGCCATTGAGGCCGATGGCTCAGGCAAGATCACCTGGCAGAACACCGCGCGCGTTTATGTGCCTTCCATGCTGATGAAGAATGGCCACCTGTACGCCACCATGGACGCGGGCTTTGCCACCTGCTGGGACTCGGCCACCGGCAAAGAATTCTGGAAGGAACGCCTTGGAGGCGCCTTCTTCGCTTCACCGGTACTGGTGGGTGAACGTATCTACGCCACCAACCTTGCGGGCAAGACGTTCGTCTACTCAACTGACCCGAAGGAATTCAAGCTCTTGGCCACCAACCAACTGGGTAATGAGGTGTATGCCTCGCCGATTATCAGTGGCAACCGGCTTTATCTGCACGTGGCCTTTAAGGGTGTAAGTCGGCAGGAATATCTATACTGCATCGGGGCCAACTAGATTTGGTGGAATTCAAGTGGTGAGGCATTAAAGGAACTCTATGAAACACCTGTTCTTTGCCCTCTTCAGCCTCATCTTTTTGGCGGGCTGCGAGAAGAAGAAGGAAGCCGAACCTCAAGATCAGGCGAAGGCATCCGCAAAACCGGTCGCTCCAGTCTCGAAACAGGAAACTCCCAAGACCTCGCCAAAGACGACGGCCAAGAAACCCGGCACCGTACTCTGGGAATTTGAAAAGGGAGGTGTGATGTTCTCCTCCCCCGCCATCGGACCTGATGGCACGGTTTACGTCGGGTCAGTTGACAAAAAGCTCTACGCCATCAAAATCGACAGCAAAGGACCAGCCAAAAGCCCGTGGCCCATGCATGGCCAAAATGCCCAACACACCGGCCGCGCGCCATAGGGCATTGCAAAACGCTGACGTTCTGGCAAGCTGGCTGCACACTATGAAACGCATTTTTGCATTCCTCTTGCTATCCATGGCGCCGGCGCTTTTTGCCGCGCAGAAACCGAATATTATTTTCATTATGGCCGATGACCTCGGGTTTTCGGAGCTGGGTTCATATGGGCAAAAGAAAATTAAAACGCCGCATCTCGATCGCCTCGCGCGTGAGGGCATGCGGTTCACGGCGAACTACTCCGGTAACGCCGTGTGCGCTCCGTCGCGCTGCGTGTTGATGACCGGCAAACATCCGGGCCATGCGTTTGTACGCAATAACAAGGAACTTAAGCCCGAAGGACAACACCCTATCCCGTTGGCCGAGGTGACGATGGCTGAGCTGTTGCAGAAGCAGGGTTACACCACCGGCGCGTTTGGCAAATGGGGCTTGGGCGGACCGGGCTCCACAGGCGACCCCATGCATCAGGGCTTCGACCGCTTCTTTGGCTACAATTGCCAACGTGTGGCACACAGCTATTATCCGCCGTATCTTTGGAGCAATAAGGAACAATACGAACTCAACAACAAACCGCCCGTGCCCGGCCATGCTTCGCTGCCGAAAGATGCGGATGCCTCGGACCCGCGTAGCTACGATATTTTTAAGGGGCAGGATTACGCGCCCGACCGCATCAACGACCGTGCCCTAGCTTTTGTAGAAAAAAACAAGGACCGTCCGTTTTTTCTCTATTACCCCACCGTCATCCCGCACGTGGCGCTACATGTGCCAGATGAAGAACTCAAGCCGTACCTTGCACAGAAATGGAATGACCCCCCCTTCACCCGCGCCAAAGGCTATGGCTACACGCCGCACTTTACTCCTCGCGCCGCATATGCCGCGATGATCACGCGCATGGATCGCTACATCGGCAATGTGCTCAACCTGGTCAAAAAACTCGGCCTCGAAAAAAACACGATCGTCGTGTTCACCTCCGACAACGGCACCACGCATTTGAAACTCGAAGTTGATTACGATTTTTTTGAAAGTGTCAATCCTCTGCGCGGCCTGAAAGGCTCCCTCTATGAAGGCGGCATCCGTGTGCCACTCATTGTCAAATGGCCTGGCAAAATCAAAGCCGGCAGCACTTCCGACTATCGCACCGGTCTGGAAGATTGGCTCCCCACCGTATTGGATTTGATCGGCGCATCCAATCCGACACCAAATAATATCGACGGTATCAGCATTGCGCCCACTCTGCTTGGCAAGGCCCAAGCACAGCGCGATAATTTGTATCGCGAATTCACCGGCTACGGCGGTCAACAGGCGGTGTGGATGGGCGATTGGAAAGGCATCCGCCAAAACATGCTTCGCAAAAATAATAAAACACCGCTCAAGATCGAATTGTATAATCTCAAAACAGATATTGCCGAATCCAAAGACGTGGCAGCAAAACACCCCAAAGTGGTGAACCAAATTCGACAGCTGATGAAATCACAACATACCCCATCAGCGGATTTCCCATTCAAGCCGATCGATTAATTGCACCCACGCTGATGAACCGTTGGCTGGAAATTTTTTTGTGCATCACGCTCGGCTTCTGCGTGGTGGAATCGGCGCAGAAAAAAGCGCCGCCGCATTCGCTGGCGCATCTGCCGGGATTTGACGGCTACCAACGCGTGCGCGATGCCGCAGCGATATTGAATGGTGCGGGGCGTGTGAGCCGCGTTGAATGGGCGGATAATGGTCGGTCGATGAACTTCGTGCGGGGCGGTAAACAAATTCGCTTGGCCCTCGGCGATTTTTCTGAAAAAGATCTCGGGAATACCCCGAAATTCAAACCAACACTACGCCCGCCGGCGCGCTATCATCATGTGGGGCGCGCGCAGCAATCCACATGGGTGACGTCGCTCGACGGCAAATGGGTGGCGCGGCATTCAACCTTCAATGTATTCATCGAGCCCGCACCGGCAAAAGGTTTTCCCAAGCCCGGCCCGGCGGATGCCAATGCCACGCGGGTGACCGCAGGCGGTACGGACAAATTTCGCTACGGCACCGGGTGCTGGGTTTATGGCGAGGAGCTGCATCAACGCTCCGCGATGTGGTGGTCGCCAGACAGCCGGCGACTAGCGTTTTATGAAATAGACGAGCGGCATCTGCGCGATTATCACCTTACCATTGGCAATACCGCCAACTACACCGGCGTGCAAACAGTCCGTTATCCGAAATCCGGTGACGCCAATCCCGTCGCGGGCCTACTCATTTATGACCGCCAAACGCGCCGCACCACGCGCGTGAATGTGGGCGGGGATCCTACGCAATATATTTTCAATGCACGCTTTGCATCCGATGGATCGGCGCTGTTGTTCAACCGGACCAACCGGCGACAGGACACGCTAGAGATTGTTGCCTCCGACCCTGCCACCGGCCACACGCGTGTGGTCGTGCGCGAGCAACAACCGGCTTGGCAAAACAATCTTCCACTGATGCGGTTTCTCAAAGACGGCAAACGATTCATTTGGGAAACCGAACGCACTGGCTGGAAACAGTACGAGCTGCGTCATCTCAACGGCTCGAGACTTGGGCCGCTCTCAAATTTGAAGGGCAAGCCGGTCACTTCGATTGTGAAAGTGGATGAAAAAGCCGGCTGGCTTTATTTCACCGCGCGCAGTGGTGGGAACCCCCTCAATGACCATTTGCACCGCGTGCGGCTCGACGGCACCGACCACACGCGACTCACGCGCAATGCCCTCCATTATAGCTCGTTCCAAATTTCGTCCGATCACAAATGGTTCGTGGCGCGACGCGAGGCAATCGGCGTGCCGCCGGCAATGGCGTTGTTCGACACGGAAAGCAATGAAGTTGCCGTGCTGGCTTACCAATCCGAAAAAGATAAAAAAAAGGCGGCAGAGTTGGGCCTTGCCAAGCCGGAACTGTTTGCCTGTAAAGCGGCGGATGGGAAAACAACTCTTTACGGCACATTATATAAACCTGCGAATTTCGATCCTAAACGCAAATACCCGCTGTTGATTAGCGTGTACGGCGGACCCAGCTCGCGTGGTGTTTCTAATCGTTACTCGGCGGCGAATGCCTACTGCGAGTTTGGGTTTCTCGTGGCCACCATCGCCAATCGCGGTACCGCGGCGCGCGGCAAGGCGTTTGAAACGGCGGGCTACCTCAAGCTCGGAACGGTAGACCTCGATGACCAAGCCGCCGGCGTACGGCATCTCGCGAAGCGCTCCTACGTGGACGCCACGCGCGTGGGCATCGCCGGGCATTCGTATGGCGGCTATATGAGCACGTTGGCGTTGCTGCGATATCCGGAGGTCTTCCACGTCGGCGTCGCTGGTGCGCCGGTGACCGACTGGAAAAATTACGACACCATTTACACCGAACGATACATGCGCACGCCCATGGAAAATCCAGACGGCTACCGCGCCGGCTCCTGCCTCTCCTACGCAAAAAGACTAAAAGGTAAACTCCTGCTCTTACACGGCCTTATCGACGACAATGTGCACCCCGCCAACACGTGGCAACTCGCCGACGCCCTCCAGCGTGCGGGCAAGCAGTTTGATATGATGATTTACCCCTGCAGCAAACACGGCCTTATCAGCCATTCCAGTTCTTTGCGCTGGCTGTACCTCCACCGTCATCTGCGGCCGCAGCCGATTATTATAAAAAGCGCAGGCAAGGAGAACTAAGGGAAAATTATGCCCCAAAAAATAAAAGTCGCTATTTTGACCAACCAAACCGGCGCGCATGTGGGTGCATATTTGAATGCACTACGCGACACGGAGGCGTGCAAGGCCGTGGTGCTGGCTGATCCCGACGGGCGCTGGGTAGATAGCGCGCGCAAGGTGCTCGGCGCCAAGTTGACGGCGGTGCATCGCGACGCGAAGAAAATGCTGGCGCAGGAGAAGCCAACGATGGCCATGGTGACCATGGAGGCGCGCATCGCACCATCGGTCATTGATCTGGCATTGGAAGCGGGTTGCCATGTGTTCGCGGAAAAGCCCGCGTGTTTGCGTGCGGAGGATTTGGCGCCCCTTGCGCAAAAAGCCGATAGTAAGCATTTGCATCTGATGCTCGCGCTGGCCAATCGGCTTAACCCGGAACTAGTCGCCGCCCGAAAACTCATCGCCGAAGGCGCCATTGGGAAAATCTATGGGCTGGAAATGCACCTTGTCGCCGACCAAACGCGGCTTACGAACAAAAGCTACCAAGCTCAATGGTACACACAAAAGAAACGCGCCGGCGGTGGCCACCTCGTGTGGCTAGGCATTCACTGGCTCGACCTCGCGCAGTTCGTCACCGGTTCTGAGATCACCGAAGTCGCCGGCTTTATCGCCAACGTCGGCGGCCAACCCATCGACATTGAGGATTCCGCCACCGCTACCCTACGTTTTAACAACGGTGTGCTGGGAACCATGACCTCCGGCTATTACCTCAAGCGCGGCTATCATTCGCACATCAAGATTTGGGGATCCGAGGGGTGGCTGCACCTTCAGCAGATGCTCGACCAACCGCTCCACTGGGTTTCCCACAAGGGCGACCAAGCCGGTAAGTTCCAGGAATGGAAAGGCAACCGCCAGCCCCGCGGCTACACGCCATTTGTCCGCGCTTGCGTCGAGGCCTGTGCGAATGACACCGACCCACCCATCAACAACGCCGACAGCCTCCGCGCCGTCAAGGTCGTCTATTCTATCTACGAAGCGGCTACCATTGGCCGCGTGGTGCGTATTCCTGAATAATGAAGAGGAAGGCCGAGTAGCATTTTGTTTGCTAAAAAAGGCTGCCTCGGAACAGTTTTTCAGCCCACCTCCTCAGGTGGCCTTTTTTAATCGGTTTTCTTCCGCTTCTTGATCGCCGTCCAGTCATGGGTTTTCGAGAGATCATCTTCAATGGCCATTCTCACAAAACGGCGGGCTTTAGATTGAGCCAAATCGATTTGAAACAACACGTGGTGTCCTCCCGCTCCGTCGCTGTTGATCATCCTGATTTCTAACAGTTTTTCATTTTGCCTGACGTGTACGTGTCCGATGTTGGGATTGCCGAGGTCATTCACCATACCTGCGGTAAGGGAGTAGGTGCCGGAGGTATCCGTGATTTCCAAGGCGGATATAATCGTCTCAGGAAATCCGCCATCTACACCGTATCCTGTCCACATTGCGCGCTTGCGCTCCTTCGGAAGTTGCCTCTCATGGAATCTGATTTTGACGGTTCCCACGAAATAATCCTTAAACTTATTTTCTCCGTGCCTCCCCATCTCTCCGTGTGCATCGGGTTTAAAAACAGCCACCACCGGATAATGATCACTGGTGGTTTCCAGCACGGCAGATCCGCGGCATACTTTTGCTGAAACGCAGCGCTTGGCCAAGGCGGGAGTGGTGAGAATGAAATCAATGCGTTCGAGGAAGCCGCGTTGGAGTGCGGCGGTTTTGACGTGGCCAAGCACTCGCGTAGGGAAGGAGCCGAGTTGCAGGGCCTCGGCGTAAGTGATCTTGGGATGGGCAGCGGCAAACTTTTCGTGGACGAGGTCGTGAAGCGGAGCTTCGAGAATGCGGTTCATGATTGGGAAGATGTATTTGCCGTCGACGATGAAGCGGTCTTCCGCGCGTTTCTTGGCGTCGCCGACTTTGCGCCGGTCGAGGAGCGGTTGTTGTTTATCGAGCCACTGTTTGTCGGTGGCGGCGTGGGCGTTGAAGTCGCCCATTAAAATAACTTGCCGGCCTTCCTTAGCCAAGCG
>Ga0233433_10003220_pt1 | contig 13397 bp, 12 predicted proteins | sample SI_122_August201_5_FD_179868 | JGI IMG/M metagenome (GOLD analysis project Ga0233433, IMG submission 179868) | Seawater microbial communities from Saanich Inlet, British Columbia, Canada - SI_122_August2016_100_MG | ecosystem: Environmental > Aquatic > Marine > Inlet | place: Canada: British... | reverse complement strand
GTTCGTACATGGTTTTTCTCCTTTACCCTAAGCGGCCTGGGGTGCGGCGACCGCGCCATCACCATCGCTATCCCGTCGACGGCGCTGGATCATGACGATGAAAAAGAACAAGAGTATGGCCGGAATGTAGAACAACTGCTTGGGTGGCCGGTCCGACTTGCTCTGCACACTGGCGATCTCATAGTCGAAGTCGATTTTCTGGCGTTCGGCGTTCGAGCCAAAGACCACATTATCGACAATCAACTTGCCCTCTTCCTCGCGGAGTTCCAATCCGGCGGCTTTCAGGCGTTCAACGCCCTTCGCCGGTTTACCCATCCCGAGCATGACGATTTTATCAATCGCTCGACCTTCCAGATCCTCACCCTTCACCTGGATGCGAATTTGCGCGTCATCTGGCAAACCTTCCGCGACCGAGTAGATTTCCTTGGCCGGGACGGTTTTCAATGGCGGATATATGTAATCCATCCAGAATCCCGGCCTGAACAGCGTAAACGCCACCAAAATCAGCGCAAGAGACTCCCATAATCGGCTTTTGGTCAGAAAATACCCCTGTGTTCCGGCTGCGAATAGCAGCATCGCCATGACCGCCGTCGCTATAGTGATCAATAGATGATACCAGCTTTCAATACCGATCATCAGCAGTTCCGTGTTGAAGATGAACAAGAACGGCAGGATCGCAGTACGAATATCATACATGAAACCCTGAATACCGGTTCGGATGGGATCGCCTCCTGATATGGCCGCCGCCGCAAAGGCGGCCAGGGCTACAGGTGGCGTATCATCGGCCAAAATCCCAAAGTAAAATACGAACATGTGAACGGCGATCAACGGCACGATGAGGCCATTCTCGGCGCCCACGGTGACGATCACCGGTGCCATCAGGCTGGACACGACGATGTAGTTCGCCGTCGTCGGCAACCCCATGCCTAAGATCAGGCTGAGCACTGCTGTGAAGATCAGCATCAACAGCACGTAGCCGCCGGAGATGTATTCTACAACTTCAGACAACACTTGGCCGACACCCGTCAGTGTCACCGCACCGACAACCAAACCGGCCGCCGCTGTCGCCACACCGATGCCGATCATGTTCCGGGCGCCGCTGATCATGCCGTCCAGCATGTCGGCGAAGCCTTCCTTGAGACAACCCAAGACGTCGTCGCCGGATTTACGGAAGATCGCTTTCAGGGGTTTTTGGGTGATCAGGATGAACAGCAGGAAAACCGTCGCCCAAAAGGCCGAAAGCCCCGGCGATAGGCGCTCCACGGTCAAACACCAGACCAATAATGCGACCGGCACCAGATAATAGAGTCCGGCCTTGATCGTCGGTCCCGGTTCCGGCAATTCAAGAATTTCCGTCGACGTGTCCAATTCGGGGAATTTCACCGAATACTTGACCAATCCGGCAAATGCAACGGCGACTAGAACAGCTGCAATCCAAGGCGTCGCACCACCGAAGGCGCCTTTCATCCAACCGAACCCGTAGTAAACGACTACTGTCAGCACAGCGAGGCAGATGAAGGTCAACAGGAAGGACATCAGGCTCTGGATGAACTTCGGCACGTGCTTGCGCGGCAGACCTTTCATGTCGGCTTTGCAGGCTTCCAGATGCACGATGTAGACCAGCGCCATGTAGGAGATCAGCGCCGGCAGGGCGGCATGAGTGATGACCTCGATGTAGGTGATACCGACATACTCGACCATCAGAAAGGCAACTGCGCCCATGATCGGGGGCGTCAATTGGCCGTTGGTGCTTGAAGCCACTTCAACGGCACCGGCTTTCTCAGCCGAGAATCCAACCTTGCGCATCAGCGGGATGGTAAAGGTCCCGGTCGTCACCACGTTGGCAATGGCGGAACCTGAAACCAGACCGGTCAACGCCGATGACACGACGGCGGCTTTCGCCGGGCCGCCGCGCATGTGTCCCATTAGGGCGAAAGCAACGCGGATGAAATAATTTCCGGCGCCAGCTTTTTCGAGTAGTGAGCCGAACAACACGAACAAGAACACCATGGATGTGGACACGCCTAGCGCAATGCCGAACAGACCTTCCGTAGTCAAATAGAAGTGCGACATACCCTTGTTCAGGCTGGCGCCTTTATGGGCAATAATCTCGGGCATATAGGGCCCCAAGAACGTGTAGGAGAGAAAGACGATGGCAACAATCATCAACGGCGGCCCGAGGGCACGCCGCGTCGCTTCCAGTACAAAGATAATACCAACGACAGACGCCACGAGGTCTTCTGTGGTCGGCAGCCCTGGCCGTTCCGCGAGTTCGCGGAAAAATATGTATATGTAGCCGGCGGCCAGCGCGCCAATCAATGACATGATCCAATCCTGGACCGGAATGTAGTCGCGAGGCGACGTCTTGAACGTCGGGAATGCCGTGAACGCCAGGAAAACGGCGAAGACCAAGTGAATGGAGCGTGCCTCGGTCGAATTGAACAGGCCGATGTTAAAGATAAACGGCAGCGGTGATGCGTACCAAAGCTGGAACAGCGCCCAAGTCAGCGGCACCCACCAGAGAATTTGTTTGGAAATGCCCGTGGGGTTGCGTCCGCCCGTATCCGCTTGGGCGATCATATCCGCCAACTCATCCTCGCTGGTCGCCGGCGCGATTACATCTTTTTCTTCACTCATCGTCTTCTCCCGTATCGACGCACATTGCGTTCGATCCAATTACACCCCTGACAGAGGCTGGCGAATTTCACCGTTATTCTTACATCATGTTCTTTTCGCGGTAGTAACGCACGGCACCTTTGTGCAGCGGTGCGCTCAAGCCATCGGTCATCATCCGGCCCGGCAGCAAGATCGCCAAGGATGGGTGCAGGCGCTTGAAGCGGTCGAGATTTTCAAACACAGTTTTAACCACCGTGTAGATCAAATCTTCTTCCATGTCCTCGGAAGTCATGACCGTCACCGCGACACCAAAGGTTTTCGCCGCTTTGACGTGCCCATCGTACAAGCCAGCCGGCACCGCCGTGGAACTCAAAAACCGGTTATCGGCGATCAACTTGCCGACCGCGTCGCCGGTGACCGGAACGATTTTCGCGTCACAAAGTTTGATCGCCTGGGCGATCGCCGGACTGGGATGGGCGCTCGTTGACACCACGGCCTGAACCCGATTGTGGCAAAGTGCCAGCGATTGTTCGTTTTCCGACAATTCATCGACGAACCCGAAGGACTTCGTGGTCCATTTCTTCGCCGCCATCAGCATGTTCATCATCACGCGTTGAGGTGAACCGGGGGTGCCGATATTGATACGCTTACCCGCCAGATCGTCCAAGCTGTTGATCCCCGCATCGCGCCGCGCCACCAAAGTGAACGGCTGCGCGTGCAAGGAAAATAATGCCCGCGCATTGTCGATTTTGCCGGTGAACTTGAACGGGCCGGTGCCCTGGGTCGCGTGGTATTGCCAATCGGCGGGCACAATGCCCAATTCCAATGCGGCGTTGCGTAAATTATTCAGCACGGCACCTGGCTCAGCCGCATCGCCGCCTTCGATCCGCAATGCTTCGCAGCTGACGCCTATTACGGTTTTTTGAATTTGCCGGCACATGGCGCGCGCCACATTGTGGTGAACTTTAGCGCTGCTGCCAGCCCCGATCACGATATCTGCTTCGGCTTCAGCCTGCGATGGTGCGAGCCCAAATGCGGCCAATGCCACGAAGAAGATCATGGCTGGTGATACTGTTCGAAATGCCATTTCCGCCTCCCGAACGGGCAATTCCCGTTCCCCTGTCATCAAAATCTCACCGTTGAGCGGTGATTATTCATCGGCTCCGCCTTTAGTGGCGGTTCGTTCCCCCCGATGGTCGTCTAATAATTTAACAAATAAATGGACTCGCAGGGTCTTACATGGAGTACGCATGGGTCAAAGAATGGCGGCGAGGGGAAATTCCCTCGCCGCCACAAGCCGGATTACATCCAGCTGCGTTCTTTGTAGTACTTCGCGGCACCATCGTGCAGCGGAGCGGAAAGCGCGTCTTTGATCATTTCGCTTTCCTTCAGGCCGGCAAACGCCGGGTGCAGATTTTTGAACTGCTTGAAGTTGTCGAACACCGCCTTGACGACCGCATAAACAGTGTCAGAAGAGGTGCGGGTCGAGGACACGAACGTGGCGCCGACGCCGAAGGTTTTGATGTCCTTCGGGTTGCCGCGGTACATGCCGCCCGGAATGGTCGCCCAACGATAGTAGGGCTTTTCTTTGACCAGTTTAGCGACGGCGGCGTTGCCGACGGTGGCGAACACGGCGTCACAAGTCGTCGTGGCTTCCTTGTTCAAAGCAGCCGGATTGCCAACGAGCCAGAAGAAGGCATCGATCTTGTTATCGCAAAGCGCTGACGGGGTTTCCGCCGACTTCATCTGCGCAACCAATTTCAGATCGCCGTTCTTTTTGCCCATGGCGGCCCACATGACACCCCAAGTGGCTTCCGTACCGGAACCCGGGTTGCCGATGTTGACGCGCTTGCCAACAAGGTCATCGACGGTTTTGATGCCAGCATCCTTGCGGGCAATGATGCTGACCGGTTCGGCGTGAACCGAGAACACGGCGCGCAAGCCTTTAAAGGGGCCCACTTTTTTGAACGAGGCTTTTCCAGACCCGTTGTAGGCGTGGTACTGCCAATCGGATTGAGCAACGCCCATGTCCAATTCGCCGGCGCGGATGGTGTTGATGTTGTAGACGGAACCACCGGTCGATTCGACCGAGCACCGAACACCGTGTTTTTTACGTCCTTTGTTCACCAAACGGCAAATCGCGCCGCCGGTCGGGTAGTAGACGCCGGTGACGCCGCCCGTACCGATTGAGATGAACTGTTTCTTCATGGCCGCATCTGCGGTCCCGGCTGTAAGGGCAAACGCCGCCACAGCGGCAGTCGTCATAAGCACTTTCTTCATGCTGTTTCCTCCTAGAGTTTTGCTCCCAGCGATTGGTCGCACTTGAGCACGACGCTTTGGTCGGAAACCACAGGCGCCATGCCCGCAGCTCGTCGTCCGCCGAGCTCAAGCCCAACGGTCCGGGCCAGCCCCGGGGAAACCCCGAAACAGCCCGAATTCTTAAAACTTTAAAACGCGTGGCGCGTCATGCCACTGCCTCCCTGATCGCCGTGTCACCTGGACCCGCCAACAGGGCGCGTGCCATGTCCGCGTCGGCCAAGGGCCGGCTCATTAATTCTGCACTAGCGGCCACCTGCGCGACAAGGGCGGCGTTGTACGGAGCAAGATCACCGTTGTTGAGCCAACGGTTGTTCTCAAATCCTACCCTGGCATGCCCGCCCAGCGCTGTCACCATCAAAGCACACGCCCCTTCGCGCGGGCCGAAAGCGCAAAACCCCCAATGAATGCCCGCGCCGCCGGCGGCACCCAAAAACGGCAACAGATCGGCGGGCGCGGAAATCTGCCCCGCGCTGTAGCGGCCCAACACATAAAGGACGAACACGGTCTCACCGGGGATCACGCTGCGGCGGCGCAAATCCATGAAACGGCGGACTTCATCTTCGGAATAAAGAATGTACTGCGGCGAAATGTTTTCACGACCCAGCCAGGCGAAGAATTCTGCGGCGTCGCGTTCACTAGCATCATCAGGCACCAGTTCGCGGATCGCCATGGAAACCGCTTCCGGGCGCAGGCCACGCACCATCGCCATCTGTTCGGCCGGCTGATACATGCCGACCGCCTCGCTGGTCGCCTGCAAAATTAGTTTGTCGCCAATGGCGTCACGCACCGCCGCGCTCGCGGCCTCGTAGGCTTCAACGTCCAGTGTAGGCGGCCATCGTTGTCTCGGACATGCAGATGCATCATGCACGCGGCGGCCTCTGCGATTTCCGCCGGCGTGATCGGCAGCATCTGATGGTCAGCCTTGCCCCGCGTCGCCCCGTTGGGGGCGACGGCAATCATCAACGGCGGCCAGCTCGGCGTGTCCGGCGCGGTCTGCGGATTGGTGTTGACGCCTTTCAGCTCCATTACACACCAGCCTCGCGAAGCGCCGCGTCGACGGCGTTGCCCAGTTTCTCGACCAATTCATCCAGTTCATCGGGGCTGATAATAAACGGCGGGGCCAACAAGACATGATCGCCCCGAGCCCCATCGGCGGTCCCGCCGCCCGGATAACAAACCAGGCCTTCCTTCATGGCATTGGCCTTGATCTTGGCGAATATTTTCAAGCCGGGATCAAACGGTTCCTTGGTCGTCCGGTCGGCAACAATCTCAATGGCGCGGAACAAGCCGCGGCCGCGGATATCACCGATGTGCGGATGATTGCCGAAGCGTTCGTGCAGTTTCTCAACCAACTGTTCGCCGCGTTCGCGGACCTGGGACAGCAAACCGTTTTCCTTGATCTTGGTCTGTACCGCCAACGCCCCGGCGCAGGCCGCCGGATGCCCCATGTAGGTGTGGCCGTGCTGGAAAAAACCCGAACCATCCTTGAAAGCATTGAATATGCGCTCATGCACCAGTGTCGCGCCGATCGGCTGATAGCCGGCGCCTAGTCCTTTGGCGACAGCAATCAAATCGGGCACGACCCTGTCTTCGGCGCAGGCAAAGGTGTGGCCGGTACGTCCCATGCCGCACATGACTTCATCAAGAATCAACAATATGCCATGGGCATTGCAAATGTCGCGGATGCGCTTCAAATACCCTGTCACCGGCGGCAATACACCGGCGGTGGCGCCGCCAACTGTCTCGGCAACAAAGGCGCAGACGTTTTCCGCGCCCAGGCGCTGGATCTCGGTCTCAAGCTCATTAGCGACCCGCAGTCCATATTCTTCCTCTGATTCGTCGTCGCGCCGGTCGCGGTAGGGATAACACGGTGCGATATGGGCGACGTCCATTAGCAATTCCTTGAACGGCTCCCGCCTGGCGACATTGCCGCCGACCGACAAGGCACCCAGCGTATTGCCGTGGTAACTTTGATGGCGCGCAATGAATTTCGACCGTTTGAGCTCGCCGATTTCAACAAAATATTGGCGCGCCATTTTCAACGCCGCTTCAATGGCTTCCGATCCTCCGGATACGAAATACACCGCACCGATACCATCCGGCGCCGCCTCAATCAGCAAATCCGCCAGCGTTTCGCTGGGCTCGGAGGTAAAAAATCCGGTATGCGCGAACGCCATGGTATCAAGCTGTGCCTTGATCGCCTCAATCACGTCCTTGTCGCCATGCCCCAGGCATGAAACCGCGGCACCACCAGATGCATCCAGGTACCGCTTGCCGTCCGTGTCGATCAAATAAACGCCCTCGCCACCCGCTGCGACGGGCATATCAGTATGAATTTGGCGATGCAGAATCCGTGTCACGGGGTCAACTCTCCCAATTCAATCCAACGGCTGGGGGTTTGATTCCAATAGGCGTCAAATTGGCGCAGCTGGTCTTCGCTTCGGCGAATGGAACTCAGCGCCGCCTTACCGTCTTTCAATACGATGAGCGCAATCAACGCCTCGACCGCCGCCATGGCGGGGGCCACCGACTGAAAGAAAGACGGGCTCTCATTTTTTGTGATCAGCGCGTGTTCCGGGCGCCCGACCAACGGCGAGACCATGCTGTCAGTCAGGACCACGGCATCACCGCCACTTTCGCGGGCGAATTCCACGGCCTGGACGGTTTTTGCCGAATAGGGATCAAAACTGATGGCAAACAGGACATCGCCTTTGCCGAAACCGCGCATGCGGTCGGCGAAGGTGCCGCCGTAACCATCCATCAACAAGGAATTGGTACGGAAAACGCCATAGACATAATGAAAATAGAACCCGATGGGGAAACAACTGCGCCGGCCCGCCACAAACACCCGCTTCGCGCTCGCCAAGGTGTCGGCGCAGGTCTGAAACCGCTCCAACGTATTGGCCGCGAAGGTTTCCTTGAGATTGCCCAAGGCGGCGTCAAGAACCTCACTGACGACTTCACGGTGTTTCGACCCGGCCCGGTCCTGCATTTCCTGCGCACGGCCCATATAATCCGCCGGGTGCGAGCGCAACCGATGCTGAAACGCGGCGCGGAATTCATTATAGCCGGCAAACTCCAGGGCGCGGGCAAGACGCGTCATCGTCGTCGGGCGCACGCCGGCGTCAGCCGCCACCGTGCGCATCGATTTCAACGCGACATCATCGGGCCGGTCAAGCGCGTGGCGTGCCGCCAACTGTAATTGCGGGCTGAGGCGCGGAAAACGATCCATGATCAATTGTGATAACTCGGAGAAATCCATCCCTGTATTTCGTCTTTGTTTTTGTATCTCCTCTAACATTGAACCACAGAATAGGATTCGATTGCAACAAAATGCGACACATCGCCAAATTTTGTGACAATTGTATCATTGAGCCATCGCGCGATGCGATTGCCTGTGCTTTGGCGCGCCTTTAGGATGCGGGCATCGAAACGAGATCACACATTTAATTTGCCAGGAAACGACCATGGACTTGAAAGACCACATTCGCGCAGTTCCCGACTTCCCAATCCCCGATATTCTGTTTTATGACATCTCGACGCTGCTCGCCGATGCCGAAGCTTGGCAAGTGGCGCTCGGCCGAATGGCGAAAATCGTCTCGAAATATCAGCCCGATATGCTGGCGGGAATTGAATCGCGCGGCTTTCTGGTCGCAGCGCCGCTGGCATCGCGCCTCGGCCTCGGGTTCACGATGGTTCGCAAGAAAGGTAAATTGCCTGGCAAAACCGTCGCCCACGAATACGCATTGGAATACGGCACCGACACCATCGAAATCCAAGACGATTGCGTTAAACCCGGCCAACGCGTGGTGATCTTGGATGATCTGCTGGCGACTGGCGGGACGCTTGCGGCATCGGTTGATCTGTTCAACAAGGTCGGCGCCGAAGTCGTCGGCACGACATGCATCATTGAACTCACCTTCCTGGGCGGACGCAAAAAATTGGATGTCCCTTTCGATGCGCTTGTCTCCTATGACGAGTGAACCATCATGAGTTCTGCAAATCCGAAACGTGTCGCGATCTTGGGCTTTGCCCTGGAAACCAATCGCTTCGCCGAGCCTTGTGGCGAACACCAATTCCGCGAACGCTGCCTGCTTTACGGCGATGAAATCACTGAAGACATAAAGCGCCCGGCGCCATTGTTGCATCGCGGCATTGTTGGATTCACTGAGACCATGGAAGCCCATTTGGCGTCCCGGGGCGCCTTCGAGCCGGTGCCCATCGTGTTCGCCGCCGCCGTGCCGAACGGCCCCGCGGAACAAAGTTTCTTTGAGCACCTGTTGGCCACCATGCGCGACGGACTGGCCAATGCCGGCCCCTTGGACGGCGTCTATATATGTGAGCACGGCGCAGGTCTGGCGGTCGGCTATGACGACCCGGACGGCGAGGTGTTTCAATTGGTTCGTGACGTCGTCGGCCCCGACGTGCCCGTCGTCGCGACCCTGGATCTGCATGCCAATGTCTCTGAGCGCATGGTCACCGCACCGGACGTGTTCATTGCCTATCTTACCAATCCGCACATGGACCGATTTGAGCGCGGCGTCGAAGCCGCCGAAAGCATGATTGAGATGTGGGGCGGCGTGAAGACCGCCCTCGCGTCAGTCCGACTGCCCCTGGTCGGCCCCTCGGTGACGCTGCTAACGGCGGAAGGTCACCCTTATGGTGATCTGATCCGGCTCGGCCAGACCAAGCTTGATGACGACATTATGAATGTTTCGGTCACCGCCGGGTTCGCGTTTAGCGACACCGACCGCAACGGCATGACCATCACCGTGACGTCGCGTGGCGATATGACCAAGGCGCACAATGTGGCGCGCGAATTGGCGATTGCAGGTTGGGCTGACCGGGAACGCTACCAAACCCGGCTGACCAGCCTGGACGATGCCGTTCGCATGGCACTGGCCGCCGGCACCGACCCGGCGTTGCCGAATATTTTGTACTGCGACCCGGCCGACAACCCGGGCGGCGGTGGGCGTGGCAACACGACCTACATCATCAAAGCCTTTCATGAAGCCGGGGTCGAAGGCGCATTGTTCGGTGTCTTTAACGACAAACCGTTGGTCGACGCAGCATTTGCCGCCGGTGAAGGTGGGGAATTCCACGCTCATTTCAATTCGGAAGAAGCCAACACAATGTCCGAGCCCTTCGAGGCCGACGTTACGGTTGAAAAGCTCACTGATGGCGAATTTGTGCCGGAATACGGCGCTACCAAGGGCAATACCGTGCAACTGGGCCGAGCCTGCTTGTTGGCCTTCGGCGGCATCAAAATCGCCGTCATCTCCAACCGCCAACAATGCTTGAGCAATGATTTCTTCCGCCATTTCGGTGCTGACGCGGCGGCGGCACGGTGCACGGTGGTCAAATCACGTGGCCATTTCCGGGCCGGCTTCGCGCATCTGTTTCCGCCCGAACGTATTTATGAAGTCGACGTCCCCGGGCTGACGTCGCAAAACCTTCAGAGCTTTGAATGGAAGAACCTGCCCCGCCCGGTATACCCATTGGACCCGGAAACTACATGGCAACCACCAGTGCCCATGACATAGAAACTGCTGCACGCCGACGTGGATGATATTCTACGGCAATTGGCTTTTTGAATTTGGATAATTTTGGAATGTCCCCGGAAAATTCCTACGTCCCCAAGACACCGCAAAATTTCTATGAACTGGCGTGGGCCAAACGCCTGGAATTTGTTCAATCGTTAGTCGACGGCGGCGAAGACAACGCATTTAGAATCATCAAGATGCTGGAAAGGCACGAGGAAAAATTTCATCTCTCCGCCGAGTCTGTCCTGGGCGAAGCACGGGATGAAATAACCGGCGATGTCGTAAAGCAAATGCAAATTCTTACCGGACGCGCGGAATGGCTTCCGGTACTGCCTGAGAACAACACCGATTACCTGCCCACTGGTGCGCCGCCAACCACCGAAAATTCCTTTCTCGGCAGCAAGATCTCGGTGCCTGCCTACGCCGATCTCAAATCCATTGTCGCACATTGGATTATCGAATTCCTCCATGACGACGACAAAGCCATTGTTGAATTGGGGTGTGGGTATGGGCGCAATCTGTTCAATATTCACTATTTAGGAGGGCCTCGTGACCTCCCCTACTACGCCGCCGAATACACCGGGAGCGGCAAGCAATTGACGGCTCTTCTGGCGGCGCTTGAAAGCTCAATTCAGATGCGGGTCGAGCACTTTGATCACAACAATGTTGATCTTGGTTTTCTGCAGGGCGAGGATCAAATTCTGATCTTCACCTGTCATTCGATCGAACAGGTGAAAGAAATACCCGCAAGTTATTTCGCCGATTTAGCACGTGTACCAAAGAAAATTACCTGTATTCATTTCGAGCCGTTCGGATTTCAAATTTCATCGGACGATTCTATTTCCACCGCTCAGCAAGAATTGTTTGTTAAAAACGACTGGAATTTGAATTTTTTTGATGTCCTGAAAGCGGCCGCCGAAGCCGGGTCTATCAATCTCACCCATGTCTATAAAGACATGATCCCCAATGAAACATACAGCCCGACGTCAATTGCGATTTGGCGAAATTTTTGAGAACTTCGGGGTAATTGTCCAGCCTGATACCAGCTGTCGGCCGCAACCTCAATTGCACTGACCACCTATGGGGTATCAAGTACATGACGGGCCACCTTTTTCATGACCGTCGGCAGGGCGCGGGCATCAAAACTATCCGGATGACACCAATCAAGATTTGAACCGAGCGCGCCTTCGACGCGGGCGCGAACGACACCAAGCTCCAATCGAAAATGAGTGAATATATGAACAATAGTCCCCGGCATCGGCAACCAATCGGCCTCAATCGGCGCAAAGCCATCCGGCGGCTTTTCGGCCCAAGGCGTCTCCACCCAATCGGTCGATGGAAACTCCGCCATCCCACCCAACAAGCCTTCTTCGGCCCGGCGCCGTAGTAGCACCGCGCCATCATCGCGCTCGGCCCAAAACACGATGCCGTAGCGGGTCGGACGGGCCTTCTTCGGGGCTTTGACAGGGAAGCGTTCCGGATTGTCCCCGGCCCCGGCCCGACACGCCGCACCCAGCGGACAGTTCGGGCAATCGGCGTGCTTCGGTTTACATACCGTCGCGCCCAAATCCATCAAGGCCTGGGCGAAATCACCAGCCCTGTGGTCGGGGGTCATGGCTTCGGCGAAGCTTTTGATGTCTTTCTTGGCGCCCGGCAGCGGATCATTAATCGCATGCAGCCGTGCCGTGACGCGTTCGATATTGCCATCGACCGGCGTGGCTTTCAGGCCAAACGCAATGGCGGCAATGGCCGCCGCCGTATAAGGGCCGATGCCGGCCAATTTGCGCAGGCACTGTTCATCGGCGGGAAACCGGCCATCATGCGCGGCAACGATCTCGCGGGCGCATTTGTGCAGGTTGCGGGCCCGGGAATAATAGCCAAGACCCTGCCACGCATGCAGAACCTCATCCAATTCCGCCGCCGCAAGTTTTTCAATTTCCGGCCATTTTGCCAGGAAATTGCCATAATACGTCTTTACGGTGGCCACCGTGGTTTGCTGCAGCATGATTTCGCTGAGCCATACACGGTAAGGATCGGCGGTCATGCCGGGCCCTGCCCGCCAAGGCAGATCACGGCGATGAATGTCGTACCACGCGAGAAGTTGCCGGGATATGTTACGCGATATATTAGAGGATGAAAATTTGGTCACGGACGATCACATTCGGTTGCGAGAGCATGGGACCTTGTTGCGGCAAGGCGAACACGATCCTAACATCGCAGCGAATTTCGACCAATGGACAGGTTGTTGAATTTATGGCCATGACACCGCGAAAACGCCCCGGCGACCGACACAACCGTGTCGAGACCCTGGGCAGCAGCGTGGCCCGGCTGACCAAGCCGGTGTTCGGCAAACGCGGACTTGCCGATGGCGCCATAGCGCGGGAATGGGCGACCATTGTCGGGGTGTTGATCGCCAAGCACAGCCAGCCTGACCGCATCACCTATCCGGGCCGTGAAAAACGCGACGGGCTTTTGCATCTGAAAGTCGATCATTCGGCCATGGCGACCGAACTTCAGCACCTTGAGCCGCAATTGCTGGAACGGATCAACAGTTATTTCGGCTTTAAAGCGGTGGCCCGGTTGCGCTTTGTCCATGGCCCCATCGACAAATTGGACGACAAGCACGATGAAGTCCGCCCGCCAAAACCGCCGCCGCCAAAGAGCGAAAAGGTCGAGGCCGAGGTCGACTTTATTGAAGACCCGGAACTCCGCGCGGCACTCCAACGATTGGGCAATGCCGTCGCCGATACGCCCGAATCATCAACAGAATCATAAGTGTGCTTTGGATATCCTCATGCCAAGGCGCTTAGAATCTCGAAAATTGTGGAAAACCTTCGTGAAAAGAGGCTCGACTCCTCGGTTTTCACGGCTCTATATTCATCAACATCTGGTACTCAGGAGGCCATATTGTCACGACAT
>Ga0233433_10003212_pt1 | contig 13437 bp, 13 predicted proteins | sample SI_122_August201_5_FD_179868 | JGI IMG/M metagenome (GOLD analysis project Ga0233433, IMG submission 179868) | Seawater microbial communities from Saanich Inlet, British Columbia, Canada - SI_122_August2016_100_MG | ecosystem: Environmental > Aquatic > Marine > Inlet | place: Canada: British... | reverse complement strand
AGGACGCTGACTTGGCGTTGGAGGGTCGATATGGGGATTCCGGCGACCGATCTCAGAACCCGTGGCGCCGATGACCGCGATCTTGCCTTGCATATTTGGTTTCCAAGCTCCGAAGGTCCAGTGAATTTGTTGAAGAATTTGAAAAACGCCGTGATTTCGGCGCTGGGGTTCCCGGCGACCGGGCGGACGTTGACCTACGTCTGGGGCGGTCTCGGCAAACGGTTTGAGACCTTTGCTAATCCGCACAATGACCCTGATGGACACATGATCATCCTGCGCCCCGGAGGATCGGATACTGGGCGCTGGTTTTCTGAACACATCGACATCGCCGGCGACTACCAGCGTCTGTTCGGCGATCCCCCGCCGCCGGCCCGCTATATCGCGGTCTCGTCTGATACCGATGACACAGGGACAGCGTGCCAGGGGCGGCTCGCTGATTTACGGTTCGGTGCATGACCGGGCCCGTTAATCACATGAGCAAGTCCAGCCTCCAGCCTGATACTCGCGACCGCATCAACGATTTGGCGGTGAAGGGCGAAATTCAAAGGTGGCAACCGGCCACGCTTATTGGCGGAGGTGAGGACATCACCGTTCCCCGGCTCATGCCGAAGCGCCTATACGCGGCGATCATCAGCCAATTTCTGCACGGTGAGCGGGCGACCGCCAAGCTTTGCCGCCGTTTGATCGGCGCCATCGATGATCCTGTGGTGCATCGTTTCTTGGTCACCCAAATCGCTGATGAAACCCGTCACGCCGAGGCGTACGCGCGATACCTTGATCACCTTGGCGGCGCGCGTGCCGTGGACGCCAACTTTGGCCAAGCCCTTAATCAAGCGCTCGAATGGAGCGGCCCGCCACAAGCTTGGATGCTGGGTTTTCATGTCTTGCTGGAAGGCGAGGCGCTGAGGACCTTGGCCGATTTCCAGGAATTTTGGCCGTGCCCGGTGTTCCGGCGCATGAACGCGCTGATCAGCCGCGATGGGGCCCGGCACGTGGATTTCGGCAAACTCTTTCTGCGCGATACCCTGCCCCGAATGGCAGCAGCGGAACGCCGGGCAATCTATCACCAACTTGACGTATTTTGGCGCGACGTTGGCGGCGGGTTGCTGGCCGATACCTGGGTGCCGGGTATCTTCACACGCGGTCTGCGCCAGCGTTGGTTGGATGATGGCTGGCGGCACCATTGCCGGGCGTTTGCTGATGTGGGTTTGCTTCCGAGCCGTCAGATTTCTGAAGGTGCCGCCGCATGATTTTGTCGGTAATTATCCCGACCCTCAACGAAGCCCGGCGCTTGCCGGCGCTGATTGCCCGTTTGCGGGGCGAGGCGTCGGATGCCGAAATTATCATTGTTGATGGCGGCAGTACGGATGCGACGGTAACGACCGCCGGCGACTTAGGCCTGCAGGTCATTGAGACGGCACCCGGGCGGGGCGGCCAATTGTGTGCTGGCGCCGATGCGGCATTGGGTGACGTGTTATTTTTCCTGCACGCCGACACGGATTTCCCGGCGGGCGGACTAGCGGCAATCGCCACAGCGCTTGATGAGAATGCAGACGCTGTCGGCGGGAATTTCCGGTTGTTGTTTGATGGCGACAATGAAATCAGTGAATGGCTCAATGGGTTTTATACACAGATTAGAAGGCGTGGCGTTTATTACGGTGATTCCGGCATCTTCGTACGCCGCCGGATATACGAGACGCTGGGCGGAATCCGCCCTATCGCGCTGATGGAAAATTATGGCAACACGATCTGTATTGATCAGCCGGCGCTGACATCGTCGTCCAGGCGGTTCGCGGGGCGGCGAAAATGGGCCATCATTGCGGGGTGGATGATGATCCATGTGCTGTTTTATTTAGGCGTGCCGCCGGGTTGGCTGGCCAATTGTACGATTCACACCGCCGCCGCCAGCGGGCCCATGCGGCGCCTGAACGCACCGTCGCTCAAGGTGCGTCGTTCAAGGTCCAGTCGTAGTCGTAACCGTCAATATCGACCGCCTGCATGATTTTGACTTCCGTATCCGAACTGGCGTGGGTCGCCAGATGATCAAGGACCATGGCTTCCGAGCCGCCGAAATCTTGTTTGAACCAGGTGTAGATCTTCGATAGCACGATGCCGTCTTCGGTGATTTTCACGCCGCGTGGGCTGTTGATGTAGTCCTTCGCTTGCTTGCGCAGCATGTCGTCGAGAGTCCGGGCTGCGTAGGGCACTTTCGCTAGGTTCGGACAGCCCACCGAAGCGCAATTGACCGCATAATGAATGCGTGGGTCTTCCCAGATCGGACGTAAAATTCGATGCTCGATATCGTTCAGGCTGATCATTTCGCCGGAAATCTTGATCAGCTTCTTGTCCCAAGGCCCGGAACCTAACAGGCCGCTGCTCAAATCAATATCCTGGATGCTTTTGACAGGATAGAAATCGACAACCAAACGTATCGTCAGCGCGTTATATAGATTGATCCAATAGGCCATCTGTTCGTCGCGGTTCAGCCCATCCACCAAAACCTTCCGCATGGCGGACAAGTAATCGTGCAGCGTGTGCTTGTCGGCGTCCGTCACTTTGCCATAGGCTACCCGGTTGACGCCGGCGGCGTCGGTCGAGACATATTTTTTCAAGAACGCACCCCAGGCACCATGATCGACCTTGGTCGTCGAGGCCGGATTATTCGTCTGCCATCGCCCCCAAAGATCAGCCCCCGGCGCGAACAAGCTTTCCAATGCGGCGAAACCGGTTAGCGGCACAACCAGCATGGCGGCGAAAACGGTCTTCAAGGCACGGCGTCGGAACTGGGCCACGTTGGCTCTCCTTAAATCTCTAGTATCCGCGAAGGATATAGTCTCACGTTGGTCAGCATAAAAGACACACAAGTTCACTATGGCGTTAGAGCGCCGGCACCGGCAGCGCCGTCCGATACGCCACCTGTTTTAACGAAAACGATGACTTGATCGAGGCGACGCCGTCGAGGCGCGTGAGTTTGTCCATTAAGAATCGTTCGTAGCCGGCCAAATCCGCGGTGACAACACGGAGGTGGTAGTCGGCGTCGCCGGTCATCAGGTAGCATTCCATCACCTCGGGCCAGCTTTGGATGGCGTTTTCGAAGGCGTCCAGTGCGGGCTCGATTTGTTTTTCCAGCGTCACTTGAATGAACACGCTAACCGGTAGGCCGACGGCTTTCTGATCGACCAATGTCGCGTAACCGGAAATGATTCCGGCATCTTCCAGGCGCCGGACGCGCCGTAGACACGGCGACGCGGAAAGGCCGATTTCTTCGGCAAGCTCGACATTGCGCAAGCGCGCGTTCGCTTGCATGGCGGCGAGGATTTTCCGATCTATCTCGTCGAGTTCTATTTCAGCCATAAACTGCTAATAAATTTCTCATAAGTTATATTTAATTGCGCAATTTGATCTCATATTAGATCAATTCGCAAGCACCTGCGGCATGATGTTTGATAATATTGAGGACCCTATACGTTTCATACCGAGCCCCGCTGCTGGAGTAATGTCATGGCGCCCCGCGACGAACCTGATTTGACCGACACGATCCCCGAAGCCATTCCGCACGGCATTGATGCCGGCAGTTTGGCGTGTCTGCGCGATTTGGAAAGCAACGTCCGCTGGCTGTCGAGTTGGACAATCCATCACGCCAATCATATTCGCGACAAGAAGGACGGCTTGAAGGTCGGTGGACATCAGGCGTCGTGCGCGTCGGCGATCACCATGATGACAGCGCTCTATTTCCATACGCTGAGGTCTGAGGACCGGGTGGCCGTGAAGCCGCATGCGAGTCCGGTGTTCCACGCGATCCAGTATCTGTTCGGCAATCAGACCCGCGAGCAACTGGAAAACTTCCGTGCGCTGGGCGGTGCGCAAAGCTATCCGTCCCGGACCAAGGATGCCGATGATGTGGATTTTTCCACGGGCTCGGTCGGCCTCGGCCCGGCCATGGCCTTGTTTTCATCAATGGCGCAAGACTACCTGCGGCGCCATCATGAGGACGTGCGCGCCAAAGATGCCGGGCGGATGATCGCCGTCATCGGCGACGCGGAAATGGACGAAGGCAATGTCTATGAGGCGCTCTGGGAAGGCTGGAAACACGATCTCAGGAATTGCTGGTGGATTGTCGACTACAACCGCCAAAGCTTGGACGGGGTGGTCTCCGATCATCTGTTCCGGCTGATCGACCGGGTGTTCCGGACGACTGGTTGGCGGGTGCTGACGATCAAATACGGCAAGAGGATGCGTGAAGCCTTTGCTAAGCCTGGCGGCAAAAAGCTGAAGAAATGGATCAATGATTGCCCGAACGAAATGTATTCGGCATTGACGTTTCAAGGCGGCGCGGCGTGGCGCACCCACATTCTGGCCGATATCGGCACCGACGCCGAGGCGGCCGCCTTGATCGAAGAGCATTCGGACGACGCCCTTCAAGGGTTGATGACGAACTTGGGCGGACATTGTCTGGAAACCATGCTGGAGGCCTTTGCTACGGCATCTCAGGATGACACACCGACCTGCTTCCTGGCCTACACGGTGAAGGGCTGGGGATTGCCGTTGCAAGGTCACAAGGACAATCACGCAGGCATCATGACGCCGGACCAGATGGCCGGCTATCAGGCGTCGTTGAATATTCCCGAAGGCGATGAATGGGCGCCGTTCGCCGGGATGGAAGATCGTGCTGAGACCCTTCGGGCATTCCTTGATCTCGTGCCCTTCAACGCTTCAATGGCGCCCCGACGCCACAGCGTCGCGGCGATCGAGGTTCCCAAAACCTTGCCGGTGCCGGCCATCGATGTCCAAAGCACCCAAGAAGCGTTCGGCAAAATTCTCTATGACATCGCGGGGTCGCGCACTGACCTGGCTGATGCCATCGTGACCACGGCGCCGGACGTCACCCAATCGACGAACTTGGGTGGCTGGGTCAACCGGCGGGGCATTTTTGCACGTGATGAAAAGGAAGATGTGTTCCGCGCCGAGCACGTGCCCTCGGCACAGAAATGGGCGTTCTCGGACACCGGCCAACACATTGAGCTGGGTATCGCCGAGAACAATTTGTTCATATTGTTAGGTGCATTGGGGCTCAGCCATCAACTGTTCGGCAAACGCCTGTTTCCCATCGGCACGCTTTATGATCCGTTCATCGCACGCGGCTTGGATGCACTGAACTACGCATGTTACCAGGACGCCCGGTTCATGGTTGTTGCCACGCCGTCGGGCATTACCTTGGCGCCGGAAGGGGGTGCGCATCAATCTGTGTCCTCGCCGCTGATCGGTATGGGCCAACCGGGCCTCGCCAGTTTCGACCCGGCGTTTGCGGACGAAGTGGCGGCGATCATGCGTTGGAGTTTCGAACACATGCAGGCCGACGACGGCGGCTCGGTGTATCTCCGCCTGTCGACGCGGCCCCTGGCGCAGCCGAAGCGCGAGATGGAGGAAAAACTCAACGGCGGTGTTCTCGACGGTGCCTACTGGCGAGTGAAACCCACTGATCCCCAGGCTGGCGCCATTGTCTACGCCGGCGCCATTGCGCCGGAGGCGGAAGCGGCGCACGCCAGGGTGGCCAAAACCCGTCCCGGCGTCGGATTGCTGGCGGTGACGTCAGCCGACCGGCTTTATCAGGATTGGCGCCAAGGCGGCGATGCGTCAAACATCGCGGGCTTGCTGTCTGAAATGGCGTCGGGGACCCGCATGGTCACGGTCTTGGACGGCCACCCGGCGACGCTATCTTGGTTAGGTGGTGTGCGCGGGCATCGGATTGTGCCCTTGGGCGTCGAGGCCTTCGGTCAATGTGGGGATATTCCCGATCTGTACAGAACATATGGGATCGACGCGGATTCTATCGTCGCCGCAATGGTGGCGTCTTAAACAGGTTCGCCAAATAGATCGTAATCATCGGCGCTGTTGATCTTGACGGATACGTTGTCGCCGGGCCGCAAATCATGTGAGCCCGGAATATTGACTCGGCCATCAATTTCCGGCGCGTCCGCATAGGTCCGGCCCCAAGCGCCGTCGTCAACATCGGCATCGTCGATGATCACTTCAAAGGTTTGGCCAATTTTCGCCGCCGTCTTTTTGGCGCTGATCCGGCGCTGGGTTTCCATCAATCGTTCCCAGCGCTCGTCCTTGACTTCTTCGTCGACGTGGCTGGCCAGCGCGTTGGAACGCGCGCCCTCGACGTCTTCGTATTTAAAGCATCCGACCCGGTCCAGTTCCGCCGCCTCCAGCCATTGCAATAGGTGGGAGAAATCGTCTTCGGTCTCGCCCGGAAAGCCGACGATGAAGGTCGAACGGATGGCGATATCAGGGGCGACGGTGCGCCAGCGTTGCAGCCGGTCCAACGTTTTTTCCTGATGCGCCGGGCGCCGCATGGCTTTCAAAATATCATGGCTGGCGTGCTGAAAGGGGATGTCCAGATACGGCAGGATCAAGCCTTCAGCCATCAACGGAATCAGATCGTCGATATGCGGGTAGGGGTAGATGTAATGTAGCCGGATCCACACCCCCATCTCGCCCAGCGCCCGGCAAAGATCAGTGATCCGGGCGGCGTAGCTTTGGCCCTTGTAGGGGCTTTCGGCATACTTGAGGTCACTGCCGTAGGCGCCAGTGTCCTGGGAGATCACCAACAGTTCACGAACCCCGGCGTTGACCAACCGCTCGGCCTCGGCGACCACTTCATTGGCCGGGCGGCTGCGCAACTTGCCGCGCATGGACGGAATGATACAGAACGCGCAGGTCTGATTGCAGCCTTCGGAAATTTTCAGATACGCATAGTGCCGCGGCGTCAGGCGAATGCCTTCGGGGGGCACCAAATCGGCATAAGGATCATGGGCCGGCGGCAAGTGGTCGTGGACGGCTTCCATCACCGCTTCGTATTGATGCGGACCCGAGACGGCGAGGACGTCCGGGTGAGCGGCGCGGATAATCTCTTCATCGGCGCCCAGACATCCGGTCACGATGACCCGACCGTTTTCGTCGAGCGCTTCACCGATGGCCTCCAGGCTTTCTCTCTTGGCGCTGTCCAAGAATCCGCAGGTGTTGACAATCACCGCATCCGCGCCGGCGTACGTGCCGGAAATCTCATAGCCCTCGGCGCGCAGCTTGGTCAGGATACGTTCGCTGTCCACCAGGGCTTTTGGGCAGCCGAGGCTGACGATACCGATCTTTGGGGCGCTTTCGAGAGGTGTGTCAGAAGGGCGTTCAGGCAAGAGCTGAAACTAGTTCTGGTTCTGCCAGCTGGCGGAATCGTGCATCGCCGACAGCTCAGCCAATCGTTCTTCCCACATATTCAAATCGTCTTCGTCGGCGTCCTCATCCTTATCGGCGATGAGCTGGCCGTGGAATTTGACCTGACCGCGGACACATTTCAGTAGTTCCTGGAAGTGCGCTTCGCTCAGCGCGTTGATCGCGATCTTGCCGTCAAACAGCATGTCGGCGCGTTCCATCAAACCTAGACTTTCGAGGCGCTCATCCATGGCTTTCCATTGTTCATACCACGCGGCGTAGATGCTTTCGTCCGGCGCCTTCATGCGGCCGCCGAAGCCCTCATCCAGGTTGCCCATGATGGTCATGAACTCGTGCACACTCAGTTCGATCTTTTGCATTATGCTCTCCTTGGCGAGCCGTTAGGGACGGCCTCTTTAGCTTTGCGCGGCGGCGCGTTTGGGTTCTTGGCTCCGGGCATCTTTCAACGTTTCGGCTAAAAGGAACGCCAGTTCCAACGACTGCGTGGCATTCAGGCGCGGATCGCAATGGGTGTGATAACGTGCCGACAAATCATCGTCGGTGATGGCGCGGGCACCGCCGGTGCATTCGGTGACGTCCTGGCCGGTCATCTCAAAATGGACGCCGCCGGCATGCGTGCCTTCGGCGCGGTGCACGTCGAAGAAGCCTTTGACCTCACGCAGGATCGAATCGAATGGGCGCGTCTTGTAGCCCGACGAGCTTTTGATCGTATTGCCGTGCATGGGATCGCAGACCCAAACCACGCGGCGGCCTTCGTCGCGGACCCGGCGCACCAAGGGCGGCAACTTTTCCGTGACCGCGTCGGCGCTCATGCGAGACACCAACGTCAAACGGCCGGGCTCGTTTTCGGGATTGAGGATATCGATCAAGCGGATGAGTTCATCGGGATCCATGCTGGGGCCGGTTTTCATGCCGATGGGGTTGGCAATGCCGCGCATGAATTCCACGTGCGCACCGTCGGGTTGGCGGGTGCGGTCGCCGATCCATACCATATGGGCCGATGTATCGTACCAGTCGCCCGACGTGGAATCGACACGTGTCAGGGCTTCTTCATAAGTCAGCAGAAGGCCTTCATGGCAGGTGTAGAAATCCGTCTCGCGAAGCTGCGGGGTGGTTTCCGAATTGATCCCGCAGGCCGCCATGAAGCCCAGAGTTTCGTCCAGCCGGTCGGCCAGATCACGGTAACGTTCACCCAGCGGGCTGTTGGCGACAAACCCAAGATTCCATTGATGGACCTTATGCAGGTCCGCATAGCCGCCTTGGGCGAAGGCCCTGAGCAGGTTCAGCGTTGCTGCGGATTGGTTATAAACACGGACAAGGCGTTCCGGGTCGGGGACCCGCTCGGCTTCCGTGAACGCCATGCCGTTGACCATATCACCGCGGTAGGCATCCAGTGTGACGTCATCAATGGTCTCGAAATTCGACGAGCGTGGTTTCGCGAACTGGCCGGCGAGGCGGCCCAGTTTGACCACCGGTAGCCCGGCGCCGAAGGTCAGCACGACTGCCATCTGCAGCAGCACGCGGAAAGTGTCGCGGATATTGTCGGCGTGAAATTCGGCAAAACTCTCGGCGCAATCACCGCCCTGCAATACGAAGGCTTCGCCATCGGCGGCTTTCGCCAGCGCGCGCTTCAAATTGCGGGCCTCGCCCGCGAACACCAACGGTGGCGAGGCGCGAAGTTGGCTCTCCACGGCTTCTAATTTCGCCGCGTCCGGATATTCCGGCACTTGAATGATCGGTTTACTGCGCCAGCTATTCGGCGCCCATTTCTCGGCCATGATGGATCTCTATTCGTATGTTGTTCTGATTGCCCAGGTTATTTTCGTAGGTATTTCCGTGCCCGATATACGCCGGATTGCCGAAATTATCCAGAAAAAGCGCGATGCCCACTTTTTCCGCCGGAATAGTGCAGCCATCACGTAATCGCGAGACCGAATATGAATTACTCGCGGTGACGCATATACTGCCGCCACATATGATTTTTCTTGAATGGGAGGATAACCACATGAAGCGAGGATTTTGGGCCGCTCTGGCCGTCATGGCCGGGGTGATGTTCGCCGCCGCCGTGCCGGTGCAAGCCGCCGATATGGTGCACAGGGTTGTTATTCACGTCGATGACAACGATAAAAAACGTATCGGCATGGCGCTCAACAATGCGCAGAACATCGACAAATATTACAAATCAAAAGGCGAGAAGGTGGAGATTGAAGTCGTCGCTTACGGCCCCGGCCTGCATATGCTGCGCGAAGACACCTCGCCGGTGAAACAACGCATCGCCTCGATGGGCCTTGCCATGGACAATCTGCGGTTCTCGGCCTGCGGCAATACGCACAAGAAAATGAGTGCGAAAAAGAAAGTCGAGTTGGTTTCCGAAGCCAAGATGGTGCCATCCGGCGTCATCCGTCTGATGGAACTTCAGGAAAAAGGCTGGAGTTATATTCGTCCCTGATCGACGGTATTTGATACCTAGTTGAAAACCCCGCCATCCCAGGCGGGGTTTTTCATTTGGTGGCCCAAAATCACGTGGTTGCCGTATTCACGCCTTCCCGCAGACACAAATTCGGGTTATTCAGATGGCATGTATCTCCTGAAGGCGATCACCACGGTTGGCGGCTACACCATGTTGAGCCGGGTGCTCGGCTTTGTCCGTGACATTTTGATCGCGTCGATTCTGGGTGCCGGCACCGTGGCCGATTGCTTCTTCGTCGCCTTCCGGTTTCCGAACTTGTTTCGCCGGTTGTTTGCGGAAGGCGCGTTTGCAGCCGCCTTTGTGCCGATCTTCTCCAATCTGTTGGAAGCCGAAGGGCGCGACAAGGCGAAGGCATTCGCCGATCAGGCGTTTTCGGTGCTGTTTGTGATCTTAGCGTTCTTCGTCGCGCTGATGGAAATCATCATGCCGTGGGCGATGGTGGTCCTGGCGCCCGGGTTCGAGGCCGTCGCCGGCAAGATGGAACTGGCGACGGAGCTATCGCGCATAGCCTTTCCATATTTGCTGTTCATCTCTTTGGTGTCTTTGCAGTCGGGTGTGCTGAATTCACTGCACCGGTTCGCCGCCGCGGCCGCCGCACCGGTGTTACTGAATATCGTGTTGATCGCCGCAATGCTTGGGTTTGCGGACGGCCATGGCGAGGCCACCAACGCCGGGCATGTATTGGCGTGGGGCGTGTTCGCGGCTGGTATCGTGCAGTTTCTATGGCTGATTTATCATTGCCGTCGTGAAGGCCTGCCAGTGTGGTTTGCCCGGCCCCGGTTGTCCGACAAGGTGCGGTTGCTGGGCCGGCGTATTCTGCCCGTAGTGTTCGGTGCCAGCCTGTATCAAATCAATCTGCTGATCGGGACAATCTTGGCATCATTGGTGGCCGAAGGCGCGGTCTCTTATCTTTATTACGCCGATCGGGTCACGCAATTGCCCTTAGGCGTGGTTGGTGTCGCGGTTGGCACGGCCCTGTTGCCGACGCTATCGCGGCAGTTGGCGGGCGGTGATGGTGCCGCCGCTACCCATAGCCAAAATAGGGGACTTGAATTTGCCTTGTTGCTGACGCTGCCGGCGGCGGTGGCTTTGTTGGTCATTGCAGAGCCTATCGTGGCCGTATTGTTTCAGCGCGGTGCGTTCGGCCCAATGGAATCGCTCGCCACCGCACAAGCGCTCATGGCGTATGCCACCGGGTTGCCTGCCTATGTGTTGATCCGGGTGCTGACGCCTGGCTTTTTCGCCCGCGAGGACACCAAGACACCGGTCAAGATCGCCGCATGGTCGATGCTCGCCAACATCATCCTGAATCTAATTCTTATGCAAATTTGGGGGCACGTGGGCATTGCGTTGGCATCGTCGCTGGCCGCCTGGATGAATGCCGCCGGATTGGCAATCGCGCTACGCCGCCGGGGCCACCTGGAATTTGATCAGCGATTTTCGCGGCGCGGGCCGAGAATCGTCCTGGCCAGCTTCGGCATGGGCATCGGTCTCTATGTCTGTTTCCAGGCTCTTGCGCCTTACTTGGCCGGCGCTGAAAGCATGCGGGCCATGGCTCTTGCGGGACTGGTTGCTGGCGGCTTGTTGATCTTTGCGTTTCTCGCCCAAATTCTCGGCGCCGCCGGTTGGCAGGATTTTAAGGGCATGCTTAAACGTCCAGCCAATCCCCCCGGCGATGCTTGACCCCCACCAGCGGAGCCGCCATAAAACGGCGCTTGAGAATTCAATGTTACCGAGGAGCCGAACCCGCAAGGGATCGGTTCTGAGGCAAGCGCAAACGCGCGCCGCCGCTTATGCGGCGTAAGCTAAGGGCGCGCCGCGCCCACCCGGCGCCTAAGGGGCCTTAATATGAAACGCATCTTTTCCGGCGTTCAGCCGACCGGCAATCTGCATCTGGGAAATTATCTCGGCGCGATCCGAAACTGGGTGCGCCTGCAGGCGGATTTTGACGACTGCCTGTTCTGCGTTGTTGATCTGCACGCCATCACCGTTTGGCAAGAACCCGACGCCTTGCGCGCCAACACGCGGGAGACGGCGGCGGCGATGATCGCCGCCGGAGTCGATTCGGCACGCAACATAATCTTCAACCAAAGCCAGGTGACGGCGCATGCGGAGCTCGCATGGATTTTTAATTGCGTGGCGCGTTTGGGCTGGCTTGAGCGGATGACGCAGTTCAAGGAAAAGGCCGGCAAGGACAAGGCGCGTGCCTCCGTCGGGCTTTATGCGTACCCGAACCTCATGGCTGCCGATATCTTGGCTTATAAAGGCACACACGTGCCAGTGGGCGAAGACCAGAAACAGCATTTGGAACTGGCCCGCGATATTGCGGCTAAGTTCAATCATGATTATGGCACCGAATTTTTCCCCATCGTCGAGCCGCTGATTTTCGGCGCGGCGACGCGAGTCATGTCGTTGAAGGACGGCGCCAAGAAAATGTCAAAGTCGGATCCTTCGGACAATTCACGTATCAACATGACTGACAGCATTGATGATATCGCAAAGAAAATCCGCAAAGCCCGGACCGATCCCGAGCCTCTGCCCGGTGACATCAAGGGATTGGAAGACCGGCCCGAGGCGGCCAATCTGGTCGGTATATATGCGGCGCTGGAAGACACCACGGCGGATGAGGTTCTTGAGCGCTTCGATGGCGAAGGTTTCGGCGCGTTCAAGCCGGCGTTGGCCGATTTGGCGGTCGAGAAACTGAGCCCCATTCAAGATGAAATGCGCCGCCTGATGGATGCCCCTGACCATATTGATCAAGTGCTACGGACAGGCGCCGAAAAGGCCGCGGCTCTGGCGGCACCGGTGATGGCCGAAGTGCAAGAATTGGTCGGGTTTTTGAAACCTTAAGTGCGCCGCCGCGAAGACCCTGGAATTATCGGCTGCGGTGAGCGTCCGATTTGGTTATAATAATACCTATCGCGAGGGTATAGCCCTTGACCGGGATTGCCCTCGACCCCATTTATCGGGCAGACCGTATTGTTTTCGCGGCCCAGACACTAGAAGGTTCAAACAAGGAGCCACCATGTTCATCCAGACTGAAAGCACTCCGAACCCGGCGACGTTGAAGTTTCTGCCGGGCCAAGCCGTCATGGAACAAGGCACCGCGAATTTCGCCGCGCCCGATGAGGCCGGGCCCTCCCCGTTGGCGGGCTCGCTATTCACAACGGAAGGCGTGATCGGGGTTTTCCTGGGCGCTGATTTCATTACCGTGACGAAATCCGCCGATAAGGAATGGGAAGTCATGAAGCCCCTAATTTTGGGCGCTATCATGGAACACTTCCAGTCCGGTCGACCAGCCATGGAAGGCGCGGTTGATGAGGCCACGCCGAGCGACGGAGATGAAGGTGAAATCGTCGGGCAGATCCGCGAACTTATTGATACGCGCGTGCGTCCGGCGGTTGCTCAGGACGGTGGCGATATTGTTTACAAAGGATTCGAAGATGGTATTGTCTATCTTCATATGCAGGGCGCCTGCGCCGGATGCCCTAGTTCGACGGCGACACTGAAACACGGCATCGAGAACATGCTGAAATATTATGTGCCAGAAGTGCAGGAGGTTCGGGCGGTCGAATAAGCTTTGCAACTTGACAAAATGGTGCAGTGCAATATATTTGCTGCAGTGCATTATTTTATATCGATTGTTACCGATAAGGAAATAACTTGATGAAATCCGGGCGTGGGTGTGTTAAACGCGTTTGCCATACGTAGCCGGCCAATAGGTTCCGATTCGT
>Ga0233433_10003211_pt1 | contig 13447 bp, 8 predicted proteins | sample SI_122_August201_5_FD_179868 | JGI IMG/M metagenome (GOLD analysis project Ga0233433, IMG submission 179868) | Seawater microbial communities from Saanich Inlet, British Columbia, Canada - SI_122_August2016_100_MG | ecosystem: Environmental > Aquatic > Marine > Inlet | place: Canada: British... | reverse complement strand
CCCAACAGATAGGCTGCCCATCCCAAGCAGTTTTTCAACACCAAACTCCTGGTCCAGTTCTTCTTTCTGATTTGAGGGTAATTTACTTGGTGAGATGGTTTTTTAGCACTCATAAACACAAGAGGCATTGTTAGCGCAGCAAGAATCAAGATCGCCACAAGAGAAGTCGTTGTAGAGTCAGAGTTGTATTTGAGTCCATAGTCTGCAAGAGCGTACTGAGGCATTAGTTGTAGTGCGATTATTGCGGGTATGATACCCATGGTACATAGCCCCCAATACTTTGTAAACAAAATATTTTTTACTGATCCATCATTGATTTTGGTTGCTTTTGAAACAAACCAAAATGTTGCAAATCCAATAAGGCACAGAATCATAGGTAAGGCTATACTCATATCGCCTTCCATCCAACCGATATCAATTCCCGTTGAGTTCATCGTTGTTCTTTTGCTTTTTGTATTGGTTAATTGCGATTAATGCGGAGAGCCTATGCGGAAGAGCTGATATCAGTTTTCTAATTAACCCATTTTTTATACCTGTAGTAATAATTATCTTTCCTTTTATTGTTTTGTCAAGAGCTATTCTTGCAACCTGATTAGCGCTCATAACAGTAGCTCTTGCTGCATAAGCTCCTTGTTCTATTTGGTTCGATACAACTTTGTTTGTGGGAGTAGCTCCTGGTAGGAGTACGCTGACAGAAATACCATGTTCTCGAAGTTCATATGCAAGACTTAAACTAATATTTATTACATACGTCTTTGTTGCAGCGTATAATGATTTGTAGGGTGCAACTAGATTGGAAATAATACTGCTTACGTTTAAAATTCTAGATGGTGAATTTGATTTAAGAAGGGGCAAAAATTTATTCATGACATGCGTAGTAGCCTTGATGTTTAGGTCGATCATTTTATTAATGTACTCTTCCCCCATTTCATCAAATGACATCGTTCCACCAAAGCCAGCATTATTGATTAAGAAGTTTACATTAAATCCACTCTCCTCAACCCATTTAACCAAATTATTAATATCACTAATTTCAGTAAGGTCACATTCGAAATATTCAACTTTAATCTTGTACTTAGTTGAGATTGATATTGATTTAGCCTCTAAGTCTTCCTTTGGCAATGAAATAAGCAATAGATTCATGCCTTTTTCAGCACAGACTTTAGCCATTTCCAGACCTATGCCACTGCTTGCTCCAGTGATCAAAGTAAATTTTATCATTTTGCAATATATACATATATATTCACCGCTCAGATTTTCTTATTTTAGGTTTTAAAGTTTACCCAACCACTCAACTCATCTTAAATCTATGCGTCTTTATATAGTTGACTGAAAAGCCCTGTTTAGATGTTACACAATACCCCTCGCGCCCCCCGCATACTTGCCCTGATTTTAACCCTCTTATTGACACCTTGTGCGCAAGCCCAATGGCTAGAATGGGACGTCCAAACCGAAAGCAGGATGGAATTGTTCAGCGTGGCAATAAGTGATGATGAAGAAAAGGATTTGTGGCCTGTGGACTTGAACAAAGACGGGTGGACTGATGTGATTGTGGTTCGAAAAGAGCCCTTTTCAGCTCCATCTGAACCCCCAAAATCTGACTTACTGCTGATCAATCAACAAGGAGTGCTCGTGGACATGACACTGGAACTAGCGCCTGAATTTATCTCAAACCCTAGTTTTGCACGTGATATCTATGTCGTAGACGCGGATGGTGACTCGTGGGATGATGTGGTCATTGCCAACACCTTCAGTCAACAACCTATGTTATATATGAATTTGGGTGAGGATGGCGAGGGAAACTGGTTGGGGCTTGCGGACGAAAGTGCTTCTCGGTTCCCGACTTTGATATCGGATGACCCCCTAATTTGCGCCATTTGGTCGGGCGATTTGACAGGCAACGGTGCGGAAGATTTGTACTTCGTGAACTATCGAGTGAACAGCGGAGGAGGGACTTCCAAAGATTTCTTGTTGATTAACGACGGAACGGGGCATTTCATTGACGATGGTGAGTCACGAATGGGAGACCTACGCAACAGCGCCTTTGGTACAGCTGGTCAAATCCATGACATGGACGGCGACGGCGATTTGGACTTGATTAAAAACACGACCCTCTACGACGTAGCGCCTTGGAATTCGAGAGGAGTCATCGTCCTGTTCAACGATGGGACAGGGAACTTCAACTCCTGGCATAACCTGGTACCGAGCGATTCGCCGTACATGTTTGAAATCGCGGATTTCAATAACGACGGTCTGCTTGATTTATACGTCGTGGACGACGGAAGCGACAAACTATTGACAGCGACATCTCATACTGCTGATGTAAGTTTGGGATTTAATACTGTCAATCTCGGGTTTAGCTCTACAAGTGGATTTGGGGGCAACGTACATGCCGCCGATTTGGACCTCGATGGAGATTATGATGTGGTGGTTTCCGATGTTGATGTTGACATTCCGCCGTGCAATAGCAGCCGACGCATCGCCATTTATGAAAACGTCAACGGCACCTTCAATGATCCTTATGGCAACACCAACTTAGACTGGGTTACCAACAGCTACGACGTAGCGCTTTTGGATATAAACAATGACGGTCTCATCGACATCCTCAACGGCAAATGCCAAGGGTACGATGTCATCATGTCCAATAACTGCGACCTAGTAGCTACATCTGCTGACTATGACTTAGATGGGATTCCCGATGCGTGCGATGTGTGCCCTACGAATCCCAGTCCCGATTGTACAGAAGAGGTGGACTACCCCATCATAAACACCGACAATAGTATGGCGCGCCAATGGAACGAAATGCTCTTAGAAAGCGTCCGAGGCGACTACGCACGCCCCACGGTGCACGCACGCAACCTCTGGCACAGCTCCATGCTGATGTGGGATGCTTGGGCTGTCATGGAGCCTTCTGCGTGCCCTGCATTTCTAGGGCAGGATTACGCAGGATTCCAAGCGCCGTTTGATGGATTCACCCCGTCCACCGACATCGCCATAGCGAGGGACGAAGCCCTAGCATTTGGAATGTACCGGTTGCTGAAACACCGGTTTGCTAACGCCCCTCAGGCCGCGGACCTAATGACGGGCTATGATGTACACATGGTGACGTTGGGCTACGACGTCAATTTCACCAGCACGGACTATAGTTCGGGAGACGGACGAGCTCTTGGTAATTATTTGGCGTCGCAAATAATCGCATTTGGTCTTCAAGACGGAGCTAACGAACAAAACTCCTATATCAATACGTCCTATACGCCCATCAACCCACCCCTCATTGTGGAACTGCCTGGAAACGCGATGGTGCTTGATTTGAACCGTTGGCAGCCGCTAACCCTAGACCTATTCATTGATCAAAGCGGTAACGCTATCCCTGGTGAAACTCCAGAATTTCTTTCTCCAGAATGGGGGCAGGTAACATCCTGGGCCTTCACCGATATGGATCTCACCTCGTACACACGTGACGGGTTTGAGTACAAGGTGTACCACGATCCGGGTGATCCTGCCTTGCACGACATGAACGGGCTGGGAACTTCCGATATCTACGTGGACGGCCACAGCATGGTGGCGCTTTGGTCAGGGATGTTGGACCCCACAGATGGAGTAATGTGGGACATCAGTCCCGCTTCGATTGGAAACCGTGAGACCTATCCCACGACCTTAGAAACGTACGCAACGTTGTACGACGCCACCAACGGCGGTTCCCCCAGTCCAGGCCACAGCATCAATCCTTCAATGGGATCTGCTTATATACCTAATATGGTTCCTAGAGGAGACTATGCACGTGTACTTGCGGAGTTTTGGGCAGATGGGCCAGATTCGGAGACACCCCCCGGTCATTGGTTCACCCTTTTGAACTACGTGAGCGATCACCCACTACTAGTAAAACAATTCCAAGGAGAAGGCGACGTTTTGAGCGACCTCGAATGGGACGTCAAAGCGTATCTCGCATTGGGTTCCGCCATGCACGACTGCGCTGTATCAGCCTGGGGAGCTAAGGGGTGGTACGACTCATCACGCCCCATCACCGCCATCCGAGGCATGGCTGAATTAGGTCAAAGCACCGACCCCGCGGCAGACAATTACCATCCGGGTGGACTACCTTTAATTCCAGGCTCCATTGAAACAGTTGAAACTGGAGACGATTTGGCAGGAATCTTGGGTGAAAACGTAGGAAAAATTAAACTGTGGGCGTGGAAAGGAAGTTTGGCTATAAACAACGTAGACACTGAATTTGCTGGCGTAGGTTGGGTGCTTGCTGAAGTGTGGGAGCCGTACCAACGGCCTTCTTTTGTCAGCCCCCCATTTGCTGGGTACGTGAGCGGTCACAGCACATACTCGCGTGCAGCAGCAGAAGTGATGACTGCCTTTACCGGAGACGCGTACTTTCCAGGAGGAATGGGGACCTTTCTTGCACCGGCCAACGAATTCTTGGTCTTTGAAGACGGTCCAAGTGTCGACGTGGAATTACAATGGGCCACCTACCGCGATGCCTCCGACGAATGCAGTTTGAGCCGAATCTATGGGGGTATTCACCCCTACTTCGACGACGTTCCTGGGCGTTTGATGGGCATTGAAATCGGGCTGGATGCTTATGAACGTGCCCTGTCCTTCTTTGGGGATGGGACAACGGTTCTCAGCTGCGACGCCAATCCAGGGTCATGCCCCGCTGACCTAGATAATGACGGCTTCATCATAATCGGAGACGTACTTATTTTATTGAGTGATTTTGGGTGCACGTCTAATTGTATGGCTGACGTGAACGGAGACGGAGCTGTGACGGTTGCGGATTTACTCGATGGCATCTTGGCGAATTTTGGCGAGGCCTGCCCTTAAATTAAGTTACACCTCTCGCTGACAGCTTTATTTTAAAAGCTTAAACGATTTCACTTGATTTTCATTTCTCAGTTGCAAAATCATTATTTTATTGCCGTTCGGAAGATATAGTTCGTTAAAGAACTCACCCATTTCCAATACTCGTCCATTCAAGTCGTATAAGGTATATGAGGCATTTTCACCTTTTAAAGTCCAGCCAAATTCATCTTCAGAAATCGCCCATAGGCTATCATTAAATTCGACTCCTTCAATTTTAGAAGTACCAGAGATTTCCCCCTTCAAATAATTAACGACTCCATCTGTTGTGTTTTTATAAACGAGATGAATAAACTCACCATCGAAAATCACAGCTGGATTGCGCTTATGCCCACTTTGCTCAGAGGTGACATTTACTACAGAATTTTCGAGCTCGCCGGCTCCGGCATCTGATATAGCAACCATAACCTCATATCCCCCGGAATTCCTTTCCCACGATGTGATTAACCACTCTCCGCTTGAAGATATCGAGGGGTGATTCTCGGTTGAGTTATTTAGAGGGTCAATTCTACCAGATTCTTGGAAAGTTAAAGTTCCGGCGTCTACAGTGGCCCAGTAAACACGACTGCCATCTGCCCCAGACATAAAGCAGCTTACGAGAGTTCCATCGTCCATTATTGTTGATGAGGCACCAGAAGCAGGACAGCTAGAAGTATTCCAGTCAGTAGGATCTATATCTATGGCATCAGTCCACGTAGTTCCATCTTGTGAGACGGTAAGCCAAAAGTCTCTAATATTACTCGAGTTATTTCTTATGACATTGTAATAAACACCGTCTTGAAAAAATGTATTAGAAGGGCAACATTCGCAAACTGCAACACCTGCTGTGGCAATTCCTCCATTTATTGCTGGGTCGAATGAATCGGTTTCATTATTGAAAAGGTGTATTCCTTCAAAAGTCGGGTTAGTCCCCCATTTAAGCCCAACCCAAGGATTGTTATTTCCGTCAAAAGCAACTACAGGATCGAAATGGTCATCTGTAGCATTCGGAGCAAGAGGGTATGGTATTCCCCAAGTAAGCCCCCCATCATCAGAAAGGACGACATAAGCGCCACTAGCCCACTCTCCAGAAATTTGATAGCTAACAGCGATATGGTCACCAGAAACAGCCATACGCGGTCCTTCAGATTCAGATAGGTAGATATTTGTTTCTGGGGTTATTAGTATGGGGCTGCCGAACTCATCATCTGACATTATTGTTATGTAAAGCCCCGCATTATCTCCAGATTTTCCATGAAGAATAATGGGATTTCCTAAAGTATTAAGCCCTATGCGAGTACATTTATTGCCGAATTCTTCAGTAGATACCTCAACGGGACTTGTCCAATTTATTGTTGGCTGGGCAATCAAGCTACTGATGCAAATTATATTGAAAGTGAAGGCTACTAATCTTTTCATATGCGCCAAATTACAAGGTAATTTATTGTAAATTTCGTGTTATGGAAAATATGATTGTGTTTTTTGAGGGATTGCAGTCCTGGCATAAATTAGTTTGGATTGTTATTTGTTTATCGGCAGCTTTTGGGATTGAAATGATAAGGCCATTATTTAAAGGTGGGTATAGAAGCTGGATACACACCAGAACGAATTTGGTTTTTCTTGGGACTCTTATAATAATAAATGTAATATTCGGATTAATGACGCTTGGCTTATTTGCATGGATTGAAGCGACAGGTTGGGGCTTATTAAATCAAGTAGAGTGGCCATTATGGCTGGAGCTTCTTGCAGCTGTAATGGCTCTTGATTTTATCGCACAATATCTATCTCACCTTTTTGTACATAGAGTGAAGATTTTTTGGAGGATTCATCTGGTTCACCATAGCGATACTCATGTTGATGCCACAACTGGAACAAGGCTACATCCACTTGACTTTATTGCTAGGGAGAGTTTTGCCGTTCTTGCTATTATTATTATGGGAGCTCCTATTGGATTTTATTTGTTCTACAGAATCCTCACAGTAGCCTTTACATATTTCAACCATTCAAATGTTCGTTTGCCCTTATCTGTGGATAAAGCGATTAGCTTGCTGATTATTTCACCAAACACGCACAAGTTTCATCACCACTTTGAGGAGCCGTGGACAGATAGGAATTTTGGAAATATCTTCTCTATTTGGGACCGTGTTTTCGGTACGTTTGAATACGGTGATGTAGATAAGATAATTTATGGTTTGGACGTTACGGATGATAGTCGGTCGGATGATTTGGCCTATCAGATGATGCTTCCAATAAAGAATGATGGACGCACAAAAATTAATCATTAAAGAATGAAATTACTTGCTACTAAAGTTTGTAAGAAGTACGATTTAGGGGTGCATAACAATCTCTTTGGAGGAACAATGCTGACATGGGTGGATGAGTCTGCTGTAGCTTTTGTGAATGAGGTGTGTCACTGTCCAAATATGGTAACCCTCAAGATGGAGGAAGTACTTTTCAAATCTCCAGTTAAGGAGAATAATCTCATCAAAATTTATGGCGAAATTGTGAGCATAGGAAACAAGAGTATTACAGTACAGGTTAATGCTAGGAAATTCAATGTTTATAGTCACGAGGAAGCGGATGTATGTACTACTAGACTCATTTTCGTAAGACTAGACGATGATGGGAATTCTATTCCAATAGCTCAACACGTTAAGGAAAAGAATCCCGATAAGGTCTTATAAGTTCAGCTCAACAAGCTTAACAAGTCGTACCAAAGAGGCTTAAAAAACTCAGGGCATCATAAATAGTGACCACTCCATCACCGTCAACATCTCCATCACAAGATGAAGTACATCCGAAGTCGCCTAATATTATCAAAAGATCTTGAACAGTAAGAGCCCCGTCTCCGTTAAGATCACCAACACACTCGTTTGCCCCAGGATCATAGTTAGTTGCGTTCACTGGAATAGTATTATGTCCGGATTGGGGTCCGGTATTTCCCATTGGAACAGTCCCGTAATAAGTGGGTCCTATTACATAAGGATAAACCGGATCGAGATAGTCGTCAATAGTCACGAAATAAGCAAAAGTTCCTTCGGGGTAGTCAGGGGTTACGCAGAACCGCCCGTTGTGCTCATCTAAATCCCCCAACCCAACTAGATGCTCGTAATCTTCAAGAAAACTACCTAGAGGATACTGAGAATTAATGGCAGGTCCGTACTGATTCGATGGCAAGGATGTGCCATCTGGAAGAGTCTGTCGAGAGCTGATATTTCGAAGTTGGAATCCACTTTGCATTCTAGCTATAGTTGAACTAGGATCCAATGGACTTGAGTAACCGTAAGCTCCATAAATAGGATAGCCGTCAAATGCATAACCTATAATAGGGGAGTGATTTGCTTCATCAGAATCATTGTACAAACATGTTGGATTTACATGGTGGTGGTATTCTCCATTTCCAGCAGGATGTCCCAAACAAGCGTCGAAAGAGCTCCCTTCAAACACTAATGCGTCTTGGAACCAAATTCCTTGATTATTATACGAGAAAGCGTCTTTTGCATTAAATATTGACACCCCATTACGCCAAATCCCGATATGTCCTAATCCTGTATTTATTAATACACCTGTGTTTTCTTGAGGATTCATTGTAATTCGAAAACAGAAGTCTTGATTTGCCGCGCTATTTGGGTTTCCCACCCAGGGACCTATATCATAACCTGGGATGCAAGTACACGATATAAAGGCAAAATTGGAAGTATAATCTACTGATTGAACATTAGCTAGTTGACCGAGATATCCAGTTGAATTATCGATGTTTATTACCCAAGAAGTTATTGTAGGAGCTAGCTGAGCTTGGTAGCTTAGTGAGACAGTTATTAATAAATTAAATAATAGAAATCTAATCATAAAAAGAGATTAGCATAGGCTTCCAAACGCACTTAGCACTAAAAGCACATCGGCGACTGTCACAGAGCCATCACCATCAACATCTGCCGTACAGCCTGAAGTACACCCAAACTCACTCAGAATACTAAGTAGGTCAGCCACAGTTATCGATCCATCGCCATTTACATCGTTGGGACAAGCACAACTTTCGTATTCGCAACTCCCATCATCTAAAGTAGCTGTAGAGTCGTAGTTACAAGCTGTAGAGTCAGTACATCCAGGCACGTCTGGTTCGCCACCACTTATGCAGAAGTTGACCGTTTCAGTCGAGGCGAATTCTCCACCACTAATGAGTGTTTCTCCTTGAGAAGTTATCACATAATTTCCAGTTCCGTAACCACAGCAAATTCCATCACCGAAACTGTCATTAATTGTCAAGTCATAGCATCCGTTATCTACACAAACTGTACTTGAGTATGTTGTTGCTGATGATGAGTATGGTCCACCTGTCATCACTACTGTCCCACTTGCATCTGCGATACTCCAAGTTGTCTCACCAGGGTAGTTGTCGGTAAGAATTGTAAACGTAATTTCAACCCCCCCTATGATACATGAACCATCATCAATCGTTGCGCTTGGGTCATAGTTGCACGCAATGGTATCAGTACATCCTGAACAAGAGGATCCGTTTCCTCCACATACTCCACATACATCATCTTCTGCACACAATCCATTGTCTTCAATCGCATCCGGGTCATAGTTACATGCAGCTGGATCTGTGCAACCGAGGTCGCTTATATTCCCAGATAAGCTTAATAAAAACAAACCTTCTTCAATATGTGAAACGGCAACCACTCCAGAAGCGAAGTAAGGGTAGTTTGACCATGTGCCATTAAATCCGGCAGCATCGCTTGAAGGATAAACATCAAAGTATCCCACTTCAGTCAGCATTCCACTCGCGATATTATCTAGGTTAGTGATACGTAATCCAGCTCTGTAATTTGATTGATAGCAAAAATTGTCTTTGACGTATAAATTGTGATCAATAGCGGGTGTGGTAGAGACAAACGTTCCCAAAAGAAAAGGAGCGTTTAAATCTTGCACATCCCAGATAAACGTAGTTGTATTTACCCCGGTGTAGTTCTCGTCTAATTCGTCATTGCTAAGGAAATACTTGTGATCCTCAGTGAGCCAGCCCTGGTGAGTGTACTGAGAATTGTATGTCGTTCTGCTTAATTGAATGGCATCAGTAGGGTCAGTAACATCAATAACAGTAACGGAGTTTTCGTTACATGCAAAAGCAATTTCACTACCTGCATAAGCTGCGTCCGGGCCTATGTAGTTTACAACCTGTGCATCATGTGTGTAGCCATCACCTGCAAAGTCACCCATAATAACGGGGTTTAATGGGTCGGAGATATCTACAATATGAAGACCTCCGCTAGAAGTGTTTGTGCCGACACCATAAGCTCTATCACTAGCTTCGTTAATTACTATGTTGTGGGCATTTCCCCAGCCACTATAGTGAGCATCCTCAGTGAATGTAGCAGGAGGATTAATGACATTTCTAAGTTTTGTAAGATCGAAAATCTGCATCCCGTGACCGCTAGCCTCAGAAACGATGTAGGCATAGTTGCCATCGACTTTAATATCTCTCCATAAAGAATTCGAACCTGATGCAGGTAAATTCCCCAAATAAAGAGGGTTTACTGGATCAGAAATATCGACAAAAGCTGTTCCAGAGGTCCTTCCGAGTAATACGTATTCAGTACCGTAAACAGGGTCGGTCCAGCCCCAGATATCATTCATATCACCACCACCGAGAGCAGATCCAGCTGTAAATGATAATAAATCTACGTTTGAGCAAGGGTAACCTGCTGCCATGCCGTTAACGCAAGGAGTTTGGGCTGAAAGAGAAGAAAATGCGAGAGTAAGAGTCGCAAAAAGGAAGGAAAATAGTTTCATCACAGTCGTTTTGATGACAGTTTTGTCAGATGAAAGACGCTCTAAAATGAAATTCGTTGCATATAGTAGCCTATAACTTTAGCAATTGTCACCGAAAGCCGCAAGGACTTCAAGAATATCTCCCACACCGACAATGCCATCTTGGTTGATATCATATAGGCAGCCTGTTGAGCAACCGAATTCACTGAGAATGGCTAGAAGGTCGCTTACAGTGATGGCTCCGTCGCCGTCTACATCTTCCGGACAGCCAACAACAACGGAAGCTTCGATATAGATTATTTGTAGTGCAGATGAAGAGTTGCCACAGTCGTCGAAGGATGAGAAGGTTCGGTGAACTTCATAAGCTTCAGGGCATGGACCACCAACGAGAACGATGTCAATTGTAATATTTACCTGCGAACAGTTGTCAGAGGCAATAGCACTACCTAAATCAGTTAATTCGCTATCGCATGTTGTTGTGATATCCGCAGGAACATAGGTAAATATTGGAGGAGTGCTATCAGTAAAAGAAATTGTCTGAGTGAATGAGCTTACGTTTCCACATCCATCTATTGCTGAGTACGTGCGCGTTATGTTTCCACCTGTGCATCCCAATCCAGTATTAATATCATTAAAACTTAAGGTTATAGGTGTACATGGATCAGATGGACTTGCAGTTATTTCATTAAAAGCGTTGAGATCATCACATGGGACACTAACGAAACTTGGTGTGCCTGAAAAATCAGGGCCCTGATTGTCGGATGTTCCCGCCTCCCAAAGCCATGCGTTATATACTAGATCTGGGTAGTCGATATATGGATTTCTATTTCCTTGTTGTAAAGCAATCTTGTCATTTCGAGATATTTCAGTTGCATCAGCGGGATCATCAAGATGCCATTGATATAAAATGTCAGTAGGCCCCATTTCTGTTATAGATCCTGCCGCATCGGGATACATCGTGTAGAAGTAGAAAGCAGCCCGTGCAACGTCACCTTTGCGATCTTCCCTAGGCTCCCAATCACCACCAGAGCTTTCAGACCAAACCTCAGGATTACTCGGAGCACTTCCTTGCGAGGTATATGTATTATTGATGGTACCATACCACTGAGCTTGACTATCGATTATGTCATTATATGGCTTATTACTTCGCGAACTGTTTGCAGAACCGTGACATGGTTTAAGTATATGAATGTCAGATTTCATAGGTTCTGAGGAACCGAAAAAACTCTGTGGTACCAGATGCTCTGCGTTAATGGGATTAGGGTACGTTATATATCCTCCAGATTGTGTAAATCCGGTGTAAACGCACTCTATTTGGCCTCCGGAAATATCAATATACCCATACATTTGTCGCCTCGCCTCATTATACCCTAGGCTACTGTGATAACCATTATACCAATTGCTTTGCAACCAGCTTTGGAGCTCAGAAAGGTGTATGTCTGTAGGTGGCGAAGCTTGACTCCAAGTAAAACTACATGGAGCAAATAACAGAGCAAATAACAGAGCAAAGCTGGGTATGTGTCGTTTAATCATAAAAGTATACATAAACAATTAATATAATAAATAGAAGGGTAATATCATAACGAAATCGTAAGGAAATGGGTTGCTTGCAGAAATTTCTTAAAAACAAATTGTTCCCCACTCCATTAAGAAAATCAATAGATCATCAGCGCCTATTGTGCCGTCAAGGTTTAAATCTCCTGGACAGTTATCATCGGAAACTTCTGCAAACGAGCAAGTTCCATCATCAATATTTGCAGTTGAATCGAAATTTAAGGCTTCGTTATAGGTACACCCCATTGCGGCGTCAGTTTGGCACATCAAAACATCTGAAGTAGCATAAGGGTTGAATTCATAAAATTCGGGATTTACACAACCAGGGCAACTGTCCAGGCTGTTAAAACACACAACGTCTAAGGACATGGGGCTACTTATGAAAATGGATCTTTCGTTTAACTCTTGTATTGAATTATCATCCATATATCTATAAAGGAATTCACCTTCAGCCGCTTGAATTTCAAACTTATAAACTCCGAAGCTTACCGGCTCACCAGGTATTGTACCTAATTCTGTTACAAGGGAAGCTGCTCCGCCACTTAGGAACATATCGACTCTAAACACGATGAGTAATAAACATGATCCATCATCAACGGTGGCTGATGGATTGAAGTTGGAAGCTTCAGAATTGGTGCATCCAGGGATAAAGATAAAATCAGATCCATCACAGTTTTGGTCAACTCCGTCGTTAGGTATTTCTGGGGCGCCTAGGTAAATAGAAGCGTCAGTATCGTCGCAATCCCCTTCAGAATCAAGCATACCATCACCATCTTCATCTACCCCGAAATAACACGAACCATCATCGACCAATACACCGCTGTCGTAATTCAGTGCGTTTATGTCACTACATCCTTGAATTTCCGATAAAGGGATTTTCCGAGCTCTATAGACAGTAAAGTATGCTCCGAGTTGAATTTCCCAAACAATTTCTCCCTGATCATTTACTTCAGTAACTAATGTACCTACATCTTGCCCAGCATGTGCATTTCCCCATGCTATTAGTGTATTTCCATTTTCTAGTCGTTCAACACTGCCTTGAGCAGGTGCATATATTTCGTCAGGGTGTGAGTAAGACCACCCCCTTGTAGCAGTCATTGCAATGGTGTCGAGTTCATATTCTACGACTCTAGAATAACCAGGTTGATTTCCAGCGGAGGTATTATTATCGAATAGAAGTATGCGGTTACCCCCTATGTCATTAACGTCGTGCTGATAAAAAAAACTTCCCCATTCGGGATCATCTATCTGGAAATCATTTCCATATCCACCT
>Ga0233433_10003207_pt1 | contig 13466 bp, 11 predicted proteins | sample SI_122_August201_5_FD_179868 | JGI IMG/M metagenome (GOLD analysis project Ga0233433, IMG submission 179868) | Seawater microbial communities from Saanich Inlet, British Columbia, Canada - SI_122_August2016_100_MG | ecosystem: Environmental > Aquatic > Marine > Inlet | place: Canada: British... | reverse complement strand
CAATCAGATGAGCCAGATCCTCTCTTAGATTAGGCCGCTACGTGTTCCAATTTATATGACGACGGACAGTTGAAAGCGGCACGTTTCCGACCAGAGCTCGCCGGGCCAATTTTCTGTAAACTTGGACGAACGGTCCGATACGACACTCAAGACCTGGAGGTTTGGTTAGAGGAACGAAAATTTCGAGGAACACATGAGATTCCCTCAAAAGAGAAGGGAGAATCATCATGAAAAAGCAACCTGAGCTTCTTTTTCAATCGAACGCACCAAAATATTGGGATCGCGGCCTGTCCGTAATCCCTGTAAAGCTGAACACAAAGCGACCTGCTATCCAAAAATGGAGCGGGTACAATGTGAACCTGCCCAGTAAAGAAAAACAACAAGAATGGCTCAAGGGTCATTCATCCGGCGGTATCGGCTTGTGCACTGGAGCGAAGATTCTCGATGACCTCCGTATTTCGGCGATCGACATAGATGATGATAGACTTGTTCCTGTTGTTACCGAAATAATCGGTGGGATTCCATGCGGTAAACGCGGTGCAAAAGGATTGACCATATTTGTTTTGGCGGACCCGGAAATTAAATCCGCCAAATGGAGCCCCCCAGGGTTCAAACCACGGGTAGAACTGTTTACGACGACAGGATTCGTCGTTCTACCACCGAGTATACATCCGGATACCAAGGTTTCATATGAATGGATTGGTGAGCCTCTATCAGATATCAAATTTGAGGAACTACCAATTCTAGATTCTGATACTGCTGCACTAATTGCACACATTGCCTGTAGTAGTCATACCGATGTCGTACTTAGTGGCGAGGGAACACATGATGCAATGCTGAGGCTCGCAGCATCCGGGTTACACCAATTTTGCGATGACGAACGCCTCGTCGTGATTCTTTCTACCCTCCTTCCGAAAGAATACTCAGGGAACACTCTAGCCGAGCTTCCCGAGATGTTGCGATCGGCTCGAGACAAAGGCTATGGGGCCGGCGTTAATGAAAACAAAGTAGTTTATGATCCTGGGGAGAAAGGTCCGTTGCCTCTCGGGTATTTATCGGATGGGCGTTTTGTTGTTCGTGACCGAATTGCAAATAGAATAACAGGATTCACAGCCCAAACTTTGGCTAATGAAGCGGGATTGTTGGGCCTTGCATCCATGGATTTTTGGAGTACGCAATTTGCTAGGTACTCAAAGGGAGGCAAGCTGGCTGGTGTTGAGGCGAAAGTAGCCGCAAATGCAATCATGGAAGCTTGCAGAGCTAAAGGCCCGTTTGATGTATCTCGCGTCCATGGACGAGGGGTATGGCGGGAGGGTGATAAGGTCGTCGTCAATCTCGGAGAAAAAGTACCCGAGGGACTGAAGGACCACTATGTGTGTTTTGCTCCGCTGCCGGACCTAGGTGGCGAGCCCCCGCACGGTGGGGACGTTTTCGACGTCTTACAGAACTTCAACTGGAAACACGATGAAGATGCGCACTTAGTTTTAGGCTGGTTAAAAATTGCTCCTGTCTGCGGCGCACTTGAATGGCGGCCTCACTTATTCCTCACGGGGCCGAAAAATACTGGCAAGACCACCTTGGTTAGGGGAATGACGGGTCTTCTCAGCCCCCTTGTCGTCAGCCTTGATGGTCAAAGTACAGAGGCGGGCATTCGCCAGAAACTTGGACCGGACAGCCTTCCCGTCATCCTTGACGAATTCGAGAGCGATGGTAATCGGTCACGTATGAAGAATGTGATTAGGCTGGCCCGCAGCGCATCATCAGCAGAAGGTGCTGTTGCGAGGGGTACACCAGAGGGCCGAGTACTCGAATTTAATATCAGAACTACTTTCCTATTTGCTGCTATTAACCCGATACCCGGCTCAGCAGCTGATTCTTCACGCCTAGTTGTAACAGAATTACAGCCACATGATGGCGACAAGAAAGTTAGAAGCGATATTGAGAGTGGAGTTTCATGGATGCGGGAATTGGGTTCCGCTTGGTGTCAGAAATCCATTTTGGATATTGAACATGTTCTGGAAACGACAACGCAACTGCAAAGGTTCATGCCTCCCATAGATTCAAGGCATGCCCTCAACATGGCTATACTCTTGTCGGGCGCTTGGGTGGCATTGAATGAATGCGTGCCGACAGATAATGACGCCAAAACGTGGCTTGACGCGAACAACTCGATAATTTGGCATCACTCTGAGGCCCATGAAGAAAATGATGCAATCTCTTGTTTGAACTACTTGCTTGGGTCAGACACACGAGAGGCCACTATTGGTGAGCTCATTCGTGCCGCAATCACGAATGGTAATAATGACAATGAATATCCGAATGCCTCACTCAAATTATATGCCTATGGCATTAGGATCATTGAAGAACGGGTTCTTATTGCAAACCAACATCCTGGACTGAATCAAGTATTTCGCGATTCGAGATGGTTTGATGGGGCATGGGGGAGTGCTCTTGGCCGGTTACAAGGGGCGGAAAGACCAAGTAATCCTGTCCGGTTTGGTGACGGCTCGAAGACCAGGGCCGTAAGTCTGTCAAGTTCATGGTTCAGTTCCGAAGACGACGACCACGAGCTCATAGGCGAGTTTTAGCGGGACGGGACGATAAAAATACAGACGCTCGAAAAATACAAAGGGGGAGGAGTGGATCCTCCCCCTATAAAACACAAATAATATTACTTAAAACTGTCCCGTCCCGTCCCCCGTCCCATGGTTAAACGACTTTGCTACGATTTGTGCGACGATTTGCGACGATTAATCGTAGCACCTAGATGCCCCGAGGGACGCTGGGACTGGGGTTTTGCGACGATTGCGACGATTTCAAATACATCTTTCAACAAAGGGAGGGGGTATTTTAGTGCTGCCTCGATTTGTACCTCGATTTGCCACGATCAATCGGGGCAAGCAAAGGCCCCGTGGGACGCGGGCTTTGGAGGTTTGCCACGATTGCCACGATTTGAAAGGGGGGTTTGGTAGCCCAAGTCGCCTCGTCGAAGAAAAAGGCCGGACGCCTAGGGCGATAATAATTGCCTTCCTATTCATTTGAATATTTGCGAACCTGACCTCGGAGCCGCTACGCACGGCTCTGGGGCGTAGTAACCCCGTAGCAAGCGGTCTGGTGGAGACCGCAAAACTCACCCCTGACCTCTATGGTCGGGGAGCCTGTGACGTATGTCCAGGTTCTTCGAACTAAAGGTCACAGGGGCCGTCTTGTTACGGTTTACTAACTCCCCGATCACCAGGATCAGGATGAAGCTATCTTGCGGTGGGCGCACCGTAGGCTCTAGCCCCCCGGGGAGATAATGCGGTGCAAAACCGTTACGTCGGTGACATCGGCGACTACTTCAAATACGGGATGCTCCGCCGCCTAGCCAAGGGGCGAAGGCTGGGCGTAATGTGGTACCTATTCCCTAACGAAGATCACAACAACGATGGTGGCCATCTGTCATATTTGGATGACCCTGATACTTGGCGTCATTACGACCCAGAACTCTATGACGCACTTAAACAGATCATCGCCACACGCCATCGAAGCGTCGCAGCAATTTGTCAATCTGGTGTATTAGGAGATGCCAAGATCGCATTTGAATCGTTAGATCCAAGTGCGATTAGCGCTTTAAGACGACGTGAATGGCGACAAGAGTGGTTTGAAAATGCCCTTAGCTATTTGAAAGATTGCGATTTGGTATTTGCAGACCCAGACAACGGGTTGTGTCGTGACGAAGTGTTCAAACCCGGGCAGTACAAACACTGGAAGCGCCTACCCTATAGAGATGCATCCGTCATCGCCGAAGGTCGGACGGCCATAATCTACCACCATAACTCCATGTATAAGGGTGGCCATGAAAAAGAAGTAGCCGACTGGCTTGATCGCCTGGGACGAAATACTATCGCACTTCGATGGCGTGCATATGGAAGCCGTTCGTTTTTCATCATAAACCCTACCCCTGAAATTGTGATAGAGGCCCGCAAAATTGCCGATGACTGGGGAGCAAAAGCTGAGTTCTACTCTCGAGAAAACACCAAAATTTCCCCAAATCTTGATGCTGACGTTTCTGAGTGCTTTCCTAATAAAATGATAAATTCGGAAAAGACAACAGTTCAACAATCGGCACTGTACGTATCACGGGTCAAAGGCTGCCTCTATGGTGGCGCGTTGGGTGATGCGCTTGGTTATCCTGTGGAGTTCAAATCCCTAACCTCGATCCAAAACGACTATGGCCCTGATGGTATCACTGCGCCGGTCAAGACCAACGGTGAGTTTGTCGTCAGCGATGACACGCAGATGACCCTGTTTACCCTGGAAGGTTTGACCCGAGGGTTGAGAACCGGTGGTAACGTTGCCGAGGAAATTCGTTTGTCATACATCGATTGGCTAGCGACCCAGTCGCCCCAGGAAATTGGCTGGCAACCACGAGGTTCGATCTATCACGACAAAGTTCTTTGGCACCTCCGTGCCCCAGGCAACACATGTTTATCTGCGTCCCGTGCTGGCGCGCACGGAACCCTCTCTGATCCAATCAATGATTCCAAGGGGTGCGGTGGTGTGATGCGAGTGGCGCCGGTGGGCCTCGTCACGGTTTGGACGGCAGATGAAGCCTTTGACATGGGGTGTGCGGTGGCGGCCATGACACATGGGCACCCATCGGGATATCTCAGTGCCGGGGCGTTGGCTTTTATCATCCGCACTGTGATGGATGGCTCGGAGCTCAGAGAAGCCACAGAAAATGCCATTGAAAAGTTGGAGGCTATATCAGGGGGGCAGGAAACCACCTCAGCCCTTTCTAATGTCCTTTCGCTGGCCGAAGATACCACTCGAGACCCCTCCGATGCCGTCGCTCAACTCGGAGAAGGTTGGGTAGGTGAAGAAGCCCTAGCAATTGGATTGTACTCAGCGCTCAAAGCGAACAGTTTCAGTAACGCCGTGATTGTTGCGGCGAACCATGATGGCGATAGCGATTCGACCGCATCAATCGCTGGCCAGATTCATGGCGCAATTTATGGATATGATGCGCTTCCTTCGGATTGGATTGCGGCCCTTGACGTTGGGCCCATGCTGGATGATCTGTCCGGCCTGTTATTACAGACGGTGGAAAGTGAATAGAGTGAGGCTCCTACTACTGGGTCACTTCTCGGACACTTCGAAAATTAACAACCAACTCGGACACCCCGCCTTTCGGGGCCTTTGAAAGGTCGACCCCCTCCTTATCTGGGCGTTTGGAGCTCCCTGAATGACTTGCGAATAGTACCCACCCCCAAGAAACGTTACGTTGGAAGAAACCCGAAGGGACCCAAAGCACCATAATCTGACCCTCGAGTGTAATATTGACAATAACACCCGTGGTCGAAGCTGTTTTTGAAGACTTCCGCTTACGGGAGCTAAGCAGACAGCATTTTGAATGACCCTAAACTTCTCCTAATGACCCTAATGTATGGACCGGCTGCAGGATGCAAGAGAGATATTGTTGGATATCGGAAGTCGCTGATATGTATCCGGCCTGTTTGATCGGCGCGCGGGCCGTGGCCTTGATGGGAGTACGCACGCACCTTTGGTCTCATTAGCGGACAGGTCTGCCCATGATGTTTGAGCGACCATAAGGGTCAACAGACTCTGGGTGCGTATTTTATTCCGTTCCATGCAATTGTTCTCACTCGCGTATTGGGTCCGGGGTCGTGTGTTTAGATGGCTGTTACTTCTTCTTTGTTGGTGTCGAAGGCTTGTTGGTTGGCCAGAACACTCCAGGCAATACGGGCCAGCTTATTAGCCAGGGCTGTGGCAAGCTTGTTTCGGTGAAGCCGGGTCGAGGCCTCGGTAAGCCACGGGCCGAAGCTGAACTTCTCCCAATTCTTGGGCCGCATCAGGATGACGTGCGCCGCCTGAATGAAGAGTGTTCGCAGATACTTGCTGCCGCGCTTGGATATGCGCCCGAGGACGGTTTTACCGCCCGTGCTGTATTGGCGCGGGACAAGACCGAGCCACGCGCCAAAGTCACGTCCTCGCCCGAAGGCATCACCCGTTCCAATAGCCGCCACCATGGCCGTTGATATGATCGGCCCAATACCGGGAACACTCATCAATCGCTGACAGTTCTCTTCACTCTTGCCAATCATCTCAATCTCGCCGGTGATGGCCCCAATGCGTTCGTCGAGACCGATCCAATCCTGATAGAGGTCGACAATCAGGCCATTCATGCGCGGCGATATCTCGTCTTTACGGTTTTCCAGGATTGCAAATAGCGAACTCCGCAAGGCGTGCGCACCAGTGCGAACCGTTATTCCCTGTTCGATCAGGAAGGCGCGGATCTGATTGATCGTCGCCGTTCGCCGGGAGACCAGACGTGATCGCACACGATGTAAGGCTTGCAGGTCCAGTTGATCCTGCGTCTTCTCCGCTACAAACTTCAGATTGGGCCGAAGAGCCGCCTCGGCAATTGCCTCAGCATCGTTGTAATCGTTCTTCTGACCTTTCACGAAGGGCTTTACGTAGATCGCTGGAATGATCCGAGGCTCATGCCCCAGTTTGCGAAGGGTTCGGCTGACGAAGTGTGCGCTCAGGCAAGCTTCCATGCCGACAATACAGGGTGGTAATTTCTCTAACTCGCTGACCAGTGCCAGGCGTTTGATCTTCCGACGCAGGACTATCTTGCCGTCAGTGCTAAAGCCGACAAGGTGAAATACTTCCTTGCCGATATCGATGCCAACGGAGGCGAATGTTACGGTATTTCGTTTTGATGTGGTGGTCATGGGATGCTGCTCCTTTTATTCGCGGGTTAAAGTCTTTGCAGACTAACCCACTGGGGAAGCAGCCGGTCCATCCCATTAGCAGAAGTTCAGCACGTACCCCATGAGATTTCTGCTATCGGCCTAAAGAAGGCTTTACTCGCAGCACAAAATCAAATGCGATCCTGTGTTGGAACGGGTGTCAAAAACTGCCGAGTTCTCCGTACGGAAAACCACAGTTGACCTGGAAGTCATCTCAGAGGGTTGTAACAACATACTTCCCCAGACGGTCAATACCGCCGGTAACAAGGGCGCACTTCATGTTTTCTCCAATCTCACTTTTCTATCAATTGAGATATCACCGAGCACTATACCCACAATGGTTTCTTCAATCTGCTTTGCTATCCCTTTACTCCAGCGTGGCGCAGCCCGATTGTTGCCAAAGAATGGCGTTGAGCCGACCAGCATGGAATAGGTGATGATTGCCAGTTGATGGCAGGCTTTATCGCCAAGTTCGGGGCGAATTTCCTTGATTAGGTCAGCATATTTTTTTGTTACCCAATCATACCATTGATTTGTGAGCATTCGCGCACCCTCGTCACGAGCTTCAAGAGACCATCGCTCCCGAACCTGGGCAACGAAAATTTCATCGCTGTTAATCTTCAGCTCATACGCGATGAGTTTTCTGAGATGCTTGACGGGATTGTCGGACGCCTTTTCGTAGGTGGTTGCCCAGCTATTCTTATGCTGTTCGATTTGCTCAGAAAGGGCTGCGCGGACGAGATGGGATCGGCTCGGAAAATAGTATTGAAGGTTCCCCTTCCGGATGCCGACCTGCTTGGCAATGCCTTCCAGTGTCAGTTTTGCGTGCCCCTCAGAAGCGATGACCTCCAGGGCAACCTCAAGAATTTGTGCAATCCGGGCGGACCCCTTGGTTGTCTTCGCCTGCCCGTCAGGAATGCGGGCCTTTGCTGCTGCAGTTTGCTTCATCGACGTTCCCTAAATTCGGTTCTGGAGATCCGAGTTTTGTAACAAATTATTTGACATAAAGATTAAGTTGAATATATTTTAGGCCAAGAGCCTAAAAAGTAAATAACCTTTATTCACTGGATTGGAATGGACACCGTGCAACACGTCGTATTTCTGCCTGGCTTGCTCGACGACCGAGCCATGTGGGCGCATCAGGTGAATGGCCTCTCAAATTCTGCGAACCCTGTCATGCTGGATCTTGTGGACCACGGTTCAGTTTCCGAGAGTGCAGAATGGGTTCTCCAAAATAGCCCGGAGACTTTTGCACTCGTTGGCTTTTCCATGGGCGGATATGTGGCGTTTGAAATTCTCAGACAGGCTAGTCATCGGGTCAGCAAACTTGCGCTTGTCAGCACATCTGCGCGGGCGGACACGGCAGACCGCATCGCGGAACGTGAGCAATTGATAGCCCGCGCCGAGGCCGGGGATTATGCGTCCATGGTTGACGAACTAATTCCCCGGGTCCTCCATCCCAGTCGTGCGGACGACCATGCCCTTATCGGTACCATTCGAGAAATGGCCTTGCGCATTGGATATGAAGCGTTTGTGCGACAGTTGAGGGTGATTATGAGTCGTCCGGACAGTCGCATGGATCTGGCTGGTATTTCTTGCCCGACAATCGTTGTGGTTGGCCGTGAAGACGTCCTGACACCACCCGAATTGTCCGAGGAAATGGCAGCTGGAATTGAGGACTCGGAACTCGTCCTGATTGATGATTGCAATCATTATACACCAATGGAACGGCCAGAACTTGTGACGAATGCTCTGCATCGTTGGCTGGTCAACGTATAACTTGTGAAGGGGGAAGTGCCTGTGCCAAATCCCGATGTAGATGTCATTATTGTCGGAGCTGGAATTGCAGGGCTTACGGCAGCCTGGCGGTTCCTGAGTGAAGGCCATTCCGTCGCGGTGTTTGAGGCAAACGAACGTGTGGGCGGGCGTCTTTATGGATACCAGGTTGGTGAACGTGCGGTCCAGTTGGGTGGCAGATGGACCGGCCCGGGTCAGGACCGCATCAAGAGCCTTGCCGCTGAGCTAGGGATCAACATCTGTGCCAATACAACTTTTTCCGATGCCTCGATAGGGCGTGCCGGGGAGGACGCGGAACGGGTCGCTGAAGCCGTTCACAAACTGGACGAAATAGCCGGTCAAGTACCGCTCGAAGCCCCTTGGTTGGCACCAAACGCGCATGAATTGGACTCTCAAACCCTGGCCACATGGCTTAGCACAAACTGTGATCCCGATATCGCCAGTACCGTCGGTGGCCTACTTGCAGGGTTCCTGCCAAAAGCCAGCGATGTCTCGTTGTTGCATACGGCTTTCTATCTCCACTCGAACGGTGGCCTATCTGGAATTCTTGGCTTGAATGGCCCCGCACATGACAGCGAAATGTTTGACGGCGGCGCACATCAGCTAACGGACCGTCTCGGCGAAAAACTTGGCAGTCATATCCACCTCAACACGCCGGTAACGCAGATTTCCCAGGACCAGCACGGCGTTCGGGTCACCAGCGGAGACCTGGAGATGTCAGCCCGTTTTGCAATTGTCGCTCTGCCACCAACGCTCGCAAGTCGCGTGATCTACGACCCACCTATGCCGCCGGAACGGGACTATCTGACCCAACGTATGCCGATCCGTGGGAAAATTGTGGTGGCTTTGCTCTATGACGAACCATTTTGGCGAAATGCTGGCCATCGACTGGTGGAAACAGACAGGTTGTTGTTGTGGGATGAGGGAGGCGATCAAAATCCGGCGGCATTGTCCGGACTGATCTCCATCGACTGGTCGCGCGAACTCTGGAATATCCCGGCAGAGGATCGCCGAGCTGCCATCATTGACGAAGTTTCGACAGTCCTTGGCCCGAAAACTAGACAGTGTAGTGACTATCACGAGATTTACTGGGCGGCGGAGCCTTGGAGCCGTGGTTGCAATTCATACATGACAACAGGTGCGTGGACGGCTTGGGGACAGGCGCTAAGGAGGCCCGTCGGGCGCATCCACTGGGCAGGCGCAGAAATATCGCCGCAATTTGTCGGACAAATGGATGGTGCGGTTCGATCTGCAGAGACTACCGTCGACGCGATCTGTTCTTTGATAAAAACCAGTTAAGAAAACGGGAGAGAGAAATGGAGGGTAAAATTTCTGAACTCATGACAAAAGCCGAACGCGATGTTGTCATGGCCCCGATTGAGTCCGCCATGACGCCACCAGCGCAGGCCTATGCTTCGCAGGACTGGTTTGATCTGGAAGTTGAACGCGTCTTTAGCCCACATTGGATGGGCGTCTTGTTTGAATGCAGTCTGCCCGATCCCGGAGACACAGAGATATTTGATTTCCTCGGAATGCCCCTGTTTGCTGTGCGTGGAAAGGATAATCGCATTCGAGTTTTCCACAACATTTGCCCCTACGACGGTTGCCTCGCGGTGCGAACTGCCGGCAAAGCTCTGGAGAGTATCGACACCTACTATCACGGCTGGCGCTATGATCTGGAAGGATATCTGATCGAAGCACCTTTCTGGACCGGCGACCCTGGTTGCACAATTGCGGATCTGGGTGAAATAGCAGGCAACCTAGTGGAAGTCAGATCAGAAACCCGGTTGGGTGCTGTATTCGTCAACCTCAATGGAGAGGCCGAAAGTGTCGATGACTGGCTCGCCCCTTGGCTAAAAACAGTCAGCAAGCACTTCGCCATTGATAGGCTTGTCCCGGCGCGGGACGCAGAAGGCCAGCCTTTGATCGAAGAACGCACAGTTGCAGCAAACTGGAAAACCTATCAGGAAAACGCATCCATAAATATCCTGCATGAATCCTTCACCCACGCGCTTTATGAGAAGTCGCCCGAGGTGCCGCGTGTTGACAGCGATGGGAATTCCACGTTTCAGACCCATATGGATGGCTGTCTTGTCGCGTTCAGCCATAGACGAACTGATTCCGGGGAAACCTATGACCCCATTCACCTGCCATCGGCAGGTATCAATCCTGAACAGACCCCTGATGTTGGCTTCTTCTCGACAATCTATCCTAACTTGAATGTACCGTTGCTCGACTCCTTCATGAAGGTCAACATCGCTATCCCTGTTTCGCCTGATCAGACGAAACTGCTTCACTTGAGGTTCTACAGCCCGGAAGCCTTGGCCGATGAGCATTTCCAACAGGAGGAAGTCGCAATTCAGGAACTCTTTGATGTGGTGCACCATGAAGACCAACTCGCTATTGAGGCTGTACAACAAGCACGCCGATCGCCCGTTTGGCGGCAACATTTCTACGCGCCGTTCTGGGATGCACTCCACCACTACTTCAATCAACTCATGATGAAAGATATGGAAGACAGCAATGCCAAGCCACGCGATGAAAACTGATAGGCACACGCACACCTATCGGATGCCGGCCGAATGGGAAGAACATGAAGCCGTGTGGCTACAGTGGCCTGACGTGCCCATGCGCGAGTCGCCCAGCTATGCTCGGAAACTGCAGTCAACATGGCTCGAAATGACCGCCGTCATGGCGGACAACGTATGTGTGCAGATTGTCGCAACCGATGAGATAGCAGCAGAAAATATTGAAAATGATTGTACCCGGTTTGGCATCAGGATGGACAATGTTCAGGTACACATTTTGCCCATTGATGACGTATGGGCGCGAGATAATGGACCGATCTTCGTTAGGATCAGGGACGGGGGGCTTGCTGTTACAGGATGGAATTTCAATTGTTATGGAGAAAGTGGTGAATTCAAAAGGGATGCCCGCGTTCCCGAAGAAATTGCCAGGAAACTTAACATCCCCTTTCTGAACGGTGACATCGTCACCGAAGGAGGGGCTATTGAAGTCAATGGTACGGGCACTCTCATGGCTACCCGTAGTTCAATCATCAATCCCAATCGAAATCCTGGGAAAAATGAATCAAAAATTGAGAAATCTCTCACGAGCTTGCTCGGTATTGATAACTTTGTATGGCTGACAGGCGCTTCCACAGAGGATTGTAACAAGCTCGGTGATGGTACGGATTGGCACGTAGACATTGCCGCGCGGTTTACGGATCGCAACACCGTGCTCGCTTGCTGGACGGACGATGAAAGTGATCCACGACGGCCATTTCTGGAACGCCATGTGTCGGAGCTCGAAGCGGCAACGGATGAAACGGGATGCCCGTTGACGGTCATCAAACTTCCGTCACCAGATGTCAGGACGGTCAATGGCATCGAATGGACTGGCTTCAGCGCTAATCCAGGCTCCATGACGGATGCAGCATATACCAATTATCTTGTGACCAATGGTCTTGTTCTTGTTCCGGTCTATGGTCAGCGTCAAGATGAAGATGCAAAATCGATTCTAGCGGAGCAATTCCCTGATCGCCAAATTGTCGGCATTCCCACATTGACCCTGACGGAAGAGGGCGGCGCTATCCACTGCGTCACGCAACAGCAACCGGTTGCGTAAACTGGGGCTGGATTACCCAGGAACCATGATCTGAAGAGTGTATCTCAGGAGAGACCCATGACATCACTAACTATCGCGGCCACACAAATGGCATGCTTGGCCGATACTGAAGCGAATATTGAAAATGCTGAAAAGCTTGTCCGTCAGGCTGCTGGTCAGGGCGCACAGCTTATCCTTTTACAAGAGCTGTTTCAAAATCAGTACTTCTGCCAGATTGAAGACCCGGCATACTTCAAACTGGCAAAGCCATTTGAAGCCAACTCGGCGATTGAACACTTCAAGGCACTGGCCAGGGAACTCAAGGTGGTTCTGCCTATCGGTTTCTTTGAAAAATCGAACAACGCCTATTTCAACAGTGTCGCCATCATTGATGCCGATGGTAAATGCTTGGGGCTCTATCGAAAAAGCCATATTCCCCATGCCCCGGGCTATCAGGAGAAATATTATTTTAGCCCCGGTGATACCGGTTTTCGTGTCTGGGACACGGCTGTGGGAAGGATAGGATGTGGCATCTGTTGGGATCAATGGTTCCCCGAATGCGCCCGGTCTATGGCGCTGCAAGGCGCTGATGTACTACTCTACCCGACGGCCATTGGCAGTGAGCTGAATGGAAGAGATGTGGGCTCCAGCCGCAAGTGGCAGCGTGTCATGCAAGGGCACGCCGCCGCCAACTGTGTCATCGTGGCAGCATCAAACCGCATCGGTCGTGAGGAGTTCGGCGACACACATCTATCGTTCTACGGTTCTTCATTCATAGCGAACCATGAAGGAGAGTTAACAGTCGAGGCGTCTCATGATGAAGAAACCGTGATTACGGCGACCTTCGATATGGATCAGGTGAGAGAACAACGCGATGAGTGGAGTTACTTCCGTGACCGCAGACCAGACCTCTATGCTGAATTACAGTCACTTGATGCTGCTACCTGTCATACGTCGCAAGCATTGCACCAAAACCAATGAATACAACGCCTAGTGTATGACGAACTCTTTTCACGATATGATCTGAGCGGAGAAATTCACGCATGCGACCGCCGAACAGAGCCAAAAAAACATGGTTGAAGAAACACATCGTTGCGAAAGTGAAGTTGAGAATGGTTTTGTCAGTCAAGTTTCCGGTATCCGGGCCAACAAATTGAGGGAACAGGGCACCGATCATGACTGGATCGTAAATCCGTCATAGGATTTTGGTGACAGTGAGTTTCTGCTTCGGGGCGTTTGCAGACATATTCAGGTATCAATTTCGACAGTTCAGAATGTCTCCTTCTGGCTACAAGCAGACCAAGC
>Ga0233433_10003200_pt1 | contig 13488 bp, 6 predicted proteins | sample SI_122_August201_5_FD_179868 | JGI IMG/M metagenome (GOLD analysis project Ga0233433, IMG submission 179868) | Seawater microbial communities from Saanich Inlet, British Columbia, Canada - SI_122_August2016_100_MG | ecosystem: Environmental > Aquatic > Marine > Inlet | place: Canada: British... | reverse complement strand
TCCGAATGATATTGATGTTCAATTATATCCCACTCCTGCGGAACAAACACCCACATTTTATAGTGATTTATATGACCAATTACTCATAGATTGGCCAACTGCGATGAAAATAACTATTAGTAATAGTCAGTGTCGGAATTTAAATTTACTTGAAAATTGTGATTTACCTCATGAACGTTTAGCAAATTTTCAGAGAAATAGCATTCCAGTCGTTATATTATTTTTAACAACAATAATGAAAGAAGATAATAGTAACGAGCCCAGTCATCAGTTTTCTTCAGATATGAATGATTCAAAAATGCAAAAAGTATTAAATATTGATTGTCAACCTAAAAATTTTCAGTTGACTCCCTATATGGAAGGACCAGGTGTTACCAGTGATGTGGAATCATTAGGTTTAACAAGAGATGGATTGATTATAAAATGTTCAGGTTTAATACGAGATGATTCACCGTTTAGTAATTTATATGAAATTATTTATCATGCTTTAACAAATACAGCAATTTTTTATTTAAAAATTGATAATCCAATCGATATGACTAGAGCTAGTCCAGGGGAACGAGCTAGGAGATTAACAGAGCGTGGGTTTAATGTTAAAAATAGAAATGGTGTGATACCTTTTTACAAATATTGTAAAAACCCTTTTCCTGATTCTTCTGGGCTTTGGACTTTTGAAATGCCTCAAAGAATTTATGATAAACAAGTAATAACTACATTTATTGAAGGAACATTGAAAAGAACTGAGGTCAACGATGTTTTTAACGATCTAAAACGTAGACAAGGAATAGGTAATACTCAGACGAATGTATTTAGACCTCGCACGCCTACTAGAGCCAGAACACCTGGCAGAAACCCATTCGCTCTTGGTACGGGAATGGGTAACGCTCAGACGAATGAATTTAGATCTCGCGCGCCTACTAGACCCGGAACACCTGGTAGAAACCCATTCGCTCTTGGTACGGGAATGGGTAACGCTCAGACGAATGGATTAAGACATCGTACACCTACTAGACCCGGTACGCCTACTAGACCCGGTACGCCTGATAGAGCCATATTAAATCCTATACCCGTTATGCATATTGGACATACAGTAGCACCCACTGATACAATAGAGATAATGGATGATGATACGAATGAAAACATATGGAATGAAAGATTTAATAAAGTTTTGGAATTTACACAACAGAATGCAGTGGTTGCTAAGCGAAAAGCTATAGAAGGCTTTAAAATCGCGACGGTAGCCACTTTAATTGGAATTGAAAGAGGGGGAATTTTCATAAAAGAGAAAATAGATGCTAATATACCTGATGGAAAGCATAAAGAGTATTGGGATAAAATAACCGCTTTTGTTTATGGTGTATTATTTACATTATTTGTACAATTTTTAGGAAGCATGATAACCCCCCGCATGGGAGGTAAACATCATACAAATCGTAAAGGAAGAACAAATCGTAAAAGAAGAACAAATCGTAAAAGAAGAAACAAAACCATTAAAAAGCATTCTCATAAAAAATTGAAACATATATCTACTAGAAGTATGAAGCGCAAAATAAAACGAATGTCCCGGAAAAGAGGAGGTAATATACCTTTGTCACATGAAACTTTATTAATTGATAATACTCCCAAGGATATTCCAGATAAAGAAATTATTAAAAAGGATTTTTTAGCAGGAATTATTACTCCATGTGAAGATAATTCTTGTAAATTATCTACTGACCATATTAAATTAGCGAAACATATCACTGATACACTTAAATTATGGTTTAATAACACGGCATGTGATATAAGAGTTATACCATATTTAGTAATGTTATGGGTTGATTTTAATGCTCTTAAAGAAAATTTTCCTTTAGAATATGATCCCGAATTTATAGACGAGGTTGTTGCGAATCATAATAGTTACGAGACAGGATATATAACATATATAGCTGGATTTAGAAGTAAAAAAACTCATATTGTATATTTAATGTATCAACAAATTCTACACGAAAATTTTAACTCAGAGGAAATTAAACGATTTGCGGATAAAAATATGGATATAATGGATAAAATTGATATTATCTGTATTGTAAACGGATTATCAAGCGAATTAAATAGACAGATTGATTGGCCAATATGTCAATTAACATATGCGATGAATTTATTTGATAAATAACTGGATTTTACGATTAAAATATTAAATAAAAATGTAAAAACATAATAATTTTTACATTTTTAACAACCATAACATTTTTCTTTAAAGTAATAGGGTGTTTTTTTAGTGTTGCCATTTTTATCTGTATTAAAAAGCGCGCCGTCTTCATTACCCGCTACACATTTACCACCTTTTTCAAATATACAACAACTCATTTCGTTACAATTTTTAAATGTTAATGAATTACACTTTTCGTTTAATTTATTTCCTGTGTAGCTTTTACAAAAAGATTCATTAAGTGAAGATGGAAGCGCTTCAAAGGATTCTTTATAAAAATTAGATATATAACAGCTAAATATAATTAAGGTTATAAAACAAAGACCTAATAAATAATAATTATACATTTTCATATCTATTTTTATATATATATATTAAATATTTTGGACTTCTTCAACAGTATCTATTTTTGTTCCTTTTGTCGTTTTTATACGTTTAGTCTGTTTTTTTTTATGAAAAATACGATGACAGTCTTCACATAGTGCCATTAAATTAGCTACACTATTTTTATGGAATATCATATTATCATTCTTAATAATACCATTTTTATCTGCGTTTTTTTGATACTGTAAATGATGTGTTTCAGATGCTTTTTTTCCACCACAGTTTTCACATAGACCAACTAATTTTTTACTATTAAAATGTGATGTTTTAAATGATAAAACACTTGTATCTCCTGTGTATTTCAAACGAATATTAAATGCATTTTCCAAAAAATCATTCGGTAAATGTAGTGATTTACATACTTCTAAACCATACATATTATTACCAGGACCATCCATTAACTTTCTGTTATATACTAATATGTCTTTTTCACGATCATAATATACTTCCATATGTTTAAGCGAAACCTCTTTTAGTGATTTTATTTCATCATAATTTACAATTTCGTGTAAATGCGTTGCAAACATAAACGAACTATTTTTTTTTACTAGTGTTTGAATACCTGATACAAATATACCAATTGCAGAAGATATTTCGGTTCCAGAGCATAATTCATCTCCTAATATTAAACTATTTTCATTCGAGTGATTTAAAATTGTTCTTAGTTCAGACATTTCTACAGCAAAAGTAGACATCCCTTTGAAAATATTATCATTTCCTAGTATTCTAGTAAATATATATTCATACGGCGAATAAATAAACTCGTCACATGGAACAAATATACCAGCTTGAGCTAAGATAATTGAAATTCCAATCGATTTAATAAAACTTGTTTTTCCAACGGCGTTTGTACCATAGAGTAGAATACCGTTTTGTGAGGTAGTACCTAAATCCAAATCATTCGAAATATAAATCTCATCTGATTGAATATTTTCAATTAATAAGTGTCTTATTTTTTTTGCGGAGAAAAAAGCTTTTTTTTGTTTTTGGATCACCGGCTTAGTTAAATTATATTTATTCGCAATAATTGCCTTTGTGTATATGATATCAATTAATGTAATAAAATCTATTAGTTCTTGAAAGTCGTTTTGATAATTTTCAAATTGTACTAGTAAATCATGATAAACTAATGTAATATCGTCTTTTAATCCGGTTTTTAAACTAGTAATTTTCGAACAAATATTTTTAATATGTGTATTCGTAATAAAGTTATTGGCAGAAGACTGAGTTTTATATTCAAACGTTTTTTTACCAACTATGAAAGGAATCTCATGATATAATCCATCCTGCTCGATTTTTAATATGGTTTCTTTTTCTTTATCAGGTAATACTGTTTCTAATAATTTACATCGTCTACTTGTACAAATTAGAGCAAAACTATTTTTTTCCGTTTCATGAATTTTTATAAATTCGGTGGTTTTCGCTTTTGTTTTTTCAGGAACTAAATTATTCAAATATTTTCTAATTTCTTCCAAATATAGTTCATTCTTTTTAAGTTCATTACTCTTTTTATCTAACTCATGATTAATTCCTGTGTTTATAAAATTACTTTCAAATCCAGATATTTGGTCGCATGTTTTTGCAATTTCCAAGTTAAAATGGACTTGAATAAAGCCCTCTATATTATTTAAAAAGTGTGATAATTCGTTAAATTTATTTGTTCTTTTATTAAAAAATGTAGCTATTTTTTTTTTATTTTTTGTTTTATTATAAATATCACGGATTATTTTCAAATTATCTAATAATATTACAAATGATTTGGGGGATATTTTTTTAAGAAAAATAGATCGTTCAAATTTAGCTAGGTCCTTCATCGTAGATAAATCGCTTTTTATTCTATCAAATTTATCTTTTTCTTTATCTAATAAATACTCCGTAATATTATATTCTTCTTGTAAATATTCGATGTCCCTAGTAGGAGACGTAAGTATAAACTGAAACTTTCGTTTCCCCATCGAGGTCGAACATTCGTTCAACATAGTAGAAACAGAAGAAAATTTTCCTTTATAATTTAAATCATTTATAATATTCAATTGTTTTAAAGTATGATTTGCTAGATGTAACTTATTAGATGTGTTCTCTAGTTCAGGATAACTTATTTTTCTCACTAGTTGAGGATTATGACGTTCTACAAAATCTAATAAAAAACAAAAACCTTGACAAGCGATTATATCACTTGAAAAATCGTTTTGAAATATATCAAATTTATCCTCATAGAATCTATTTATTATCTCCTTTTGATAAATTTGATTTTCGCAATTTTTTGCTTTGATAGCCTGAGGTTCTTTACTGACTAGCGAAATTCTATGAATTTTTGAAGAGTTTAAATTTATATAAGAAATAATATTATTCATTTTAGATTCTTCTAAGTTATATATTAATATAGCTTCATTTGGCTGATAAATAGATATAAATCGTTCTAAATCATCAAATGTAGTTGGGTTATTAAAATAAGGTTGTTCAAACTGAATCATATGTGTTTTACCAGTTAATATATCGATATTTGAAATTCCCATTACTAGATGTTGCCCTTTAAATAATACTTTATTATCGATCAATTCAAACCATAAACAGGTGATATTATTTGTTAATATAGAATTATCGTTTGAAAAATATGTACCTGGACTGAATATACCAGCACAACTTCGGGTTGTGTTTTTGGAAGGTTGATCTTGTGTGTAAACAATTGTAGTAAATCCAGCAATTTGTAATTTTTTCAAATATTTTTCAATCATTATATCTTTGAATCCAGCCATCATAATGTTTTCTTTATCACTTGATACACATACGTTTTTCTCCGTAATATTTAGTTCACATATTTGGGAAAAATCACTTATTTTACTATCTAGAATCGTATTTTGGGTTTTAACGCCGTATACTTCAAAAAATGATCCCACTTGCATAAGTAAAATCGTTTTTTCACCGTATTCACGAATATATTTATTTGTTAGTTCAAAATATTCTTTAATTAAAGACATAATAAAATATATATGATGTCTTTAATCTCTTTATAGTTATTTGTTTTGACTATTGTCTTCCTTATAATAAGGGTTTTCAAAACCAATATCAATAAAATCTGGTCTTATTTTGTCAAATAAATGTATTATATTTTTTTTAAAATATATATAATATTCACTATTAATTATACCTAAATAATAGTATGCAATCTTTAATATTAATAACATACAGCAAGTAATAAATGGTATGTTACTATTATTATTATGTTCGGTTAAAATAATATCTTTATCTTTTTCATTATAAATAGATAATTCTATTTGAATATTTTTTTTTAGATCTTCGTATTTGACCTTAAACCCTTTTACTATCTTATCACTAACATTTGTTCTATAAATTACTGGTTTTATATCTCGTTTATCTAACTTAAAAAAATGTGCTAATTTATTCAACGTAGAGTCTGTGTTATGTGTAAAAATATCTATATCTACATCACTATAATTTTCCAAAAAATCTATTCTTTGTATACTTCCATAATAATAAAATGAGGTCTCTAAATATGACTGAAGTTTGTCTAGTAATTCTTTAGTATTAGCATTTAATTTATTATATGTGGTTTCCATATTGAAATAGTATTATATTATTTTTTAATTAATATCACTTTTTAAAAAGTTATCCATCATGGTTTCATTATTTAAATTTGTAATTTCTCCGGACATCATAGATGATTCATATAACTGTCTAATAATATTATTTGGAGCACCACTACCTATTTTTATTAAATTATGATCTCTCAAATAATTTTTAATTTCATTTGTTGGTTTTTTTCGCAAATCTTTACACGCATCTGTTATTTTTTTTCTAGTATTATTACTTTTTACTAGTATAGATATTTCACGTTTATTTTTTACCTTACCTAAAGTAAATTTTTTTTTTATGGTTTTGATAGTCTTTCTATTGAAAGGATAAGATAATTGATTATTTTTTTTTTGTTGCGGTACTATTTTTTCATTTGATAATTGATGAGTTGTGTTCATTTTTTCTTTAAGTAGATTGAGTTTTAATTCGCGGTCATTCAATATAGGTATATCGCTAGATGGTGTCGATATATTCGGATTTATAGTATCTATTGAAATAGACGGTGGAGTAGTAGGGACCGTGACATTTTCAACATTTTTATGTGTTTTATTCCATACACGATAAGTTGGTTTTGTACCATTTTTTAAATTTCCATATGGTATATCATCTTTTAATTTAACTGTATTAGTATTTACAATTATCATGGGTTTATCTAATTCATCTGGTAAGTCAATTTGTATACCGGATTCTTCTGTAACAGTAGGAGAGTATATAGTTTGATAATTTTTAACTGTTTTTTTTTCTAAATTTTGTTTTAAATTATTTGTTTGCTTTTGTTTTGAAAGCGATTGTAAATATTCAATCGAATCTTCAAATTCATCATTAAATAAGGGATTTATATTATCTGATTGTTTTAAAAAACCATCATACGATGTATCTTTTGTATTCAGCGTATCTTTTGTATTTAATGTTTTTAAATTTTTTGTTTCGTTCAATTTGTGCTGCTTAATTCGTTTTAATAATTTATTTTTTATAATATTTGGAGATATAGTAGTTCTTTCTTTTTTGGGCTTTTTTTCCTTTTTTGGTTTACTAGATAAAGAAAATAATGTTGGATTTATCTCAATAGTTTTATTCATATATTAATAAAAATAAAATCATTTAATAAATTTTACTAACAATAAAGCGTATTTTGTAAATATTTATTAATTTCGTGTTTATCATTGTTAACTTTATGGTCTAAATATGTCTTTAATCCTTTTTCTATATCATCCATAGTGATCAATTTTTTCTCTTCTATGGGTTTACAGAACACCCGATTACTATGTGCTATTTTAACTTTTGATAAAAATGTTTCAATATCTCTACCGAAAAATGTAAAATGTTTCATATTTTTTACAAACCATTCTTTTGTTAATTTACAATCCGGGTGAATATTCCATTTAATATCTTCTATTTTTTTTTTAAATATACATAATAAATCTTCTGCGTCATAATTATCAGTTTTGAATCTCCATACGAATCTAGATTCTAACCCTTGGTTATAATTAAAAAAACAATTATTTAATTCATTTTCGTATCCAGCGATAATAACCATTAGGTTATCTTTATGATCGCTTAATGCTTCACATAGTGTATCAATACATTCTTTTGCAAAGCTGTCACGCTTTTCAGAATTACCTAATGCATATGCTTCATCTATAAATAATACTCCTCCTAATGCATCTTTTATTGCTTCTGTCGTTTTAATAGCCGTTTGTCCTAAGTAACCCGCAATTAAATCACTTCTAGTTACTTTACGGAAAGTTCCCTTTTTAAGCACACCAATTTTTGAAAACAATTTACCCATAATTTTAGCTACTTCAGTTTTTCCTGTTCCAGGAGGACCACTTATTACCGTATGCATAAATTCTCCGCTTGTTTTATAGTGAAATTTCTGTAAAAAATAAATAATTTGTTCTACAATATTATTTTTAAGTGTTTTCATTCCAATCATATCATTTAATGTTATTAGAGGACCCTTGATAGCATGTAATGTTTTAATATCAATATTATATTCAATATTTTCATCATCCGGATGTGTATTAATTAATTTTATTATATCCGTTATATTATTGATTGATGTATTAATAGTTACTTTCTTTTTTTTGATAATATTATTATTTATTTTAACATTTGATACAGGTTCTTCATTATATTCGTGAGAAATGGCTTTAAATCTATTTTCTATTTTTTTACAAAGACTATCTAAAGTTTCTGTTAAATCATAATTATCACTGTTACTATTTGATTTTTCATCCAGCTTTTTAACAAATTCTTTATATTTATTATTAACTGTCATAAATGTTATTTAACTAATTATATTTTTATTTTTATATTGATTTTACATTTATAAAACAATTTAAAAACAAATTGAAATGTAAATTATTGTAATAATGGAAACAATATATATGAATAATATGACAACAAAGAGTGTAAAGATAAATAATAATAAAAAATCCAACAATAAAATATCCGAAAAAATGTCGTATGATTATTCACAAGATAATTCATATATAGAGGATCCATTTACATTAATTGATAGTTACTTTAAAGGTCATCATTTACCTCGACTAGTAAGACATCAATTGGAATCCTATAATAATTTTATAGGATATCAAATCAATAAAACTATAGAAATGTTTAATCCTGTACAAATCGCATCTGATCTAGATTATAATATACTTGAAAAAAAACATTCACTGGAAATTTTTATTGATTTTACAAATTTTCAAGTATATCGACCTCAGATTCATGAGAATAATGGAGCAATCAAGCTAATGTTTCCACAAGAAGCTAGATTACGTAATTTTACATATTCTTCATCTATGACAGTAGATATAAATATTAAATATGTTATTAGAACCGGTAAACAATTAGAAAACACTCAAATACAGTATAAAACGCTCCCTAAAATTCATATAGGGAAAATTCCGATTATGTTAAAATCTAATTTATGTGTTTTATCTCAATATAAACATTTCGATAATATGAAAACAGGCGAGTGTAAGTATGATGCTGGAGGATATTTCATTATTAATGGTTCTGAAAAAACTGTTTTGGGACAGGAACGTGCTGCCGAAAATAGAGTAACGTGTTATAATGTTTCTAAAAATAATACGAAATATTCTTGGGTTGCAGAAATTAAATCGGTACCTGATACTAAGTGTATATCACCAAAACAAATCAATCTATATCTAAATTCAAAAAATAATGGTTTTGGATATTCAATTTATGTTCAAATACCTAGAATAAAGCAACCCATTCCATTATTTATATTATTTCGTGCATTAGGTATCATCTCAGATAAAGATATTTGTAATATAATTTTACTTGATTTGGAAAATAATGAAAAATTATTAGATCAATTACAAGCGTCAATTATCGAAGCAAATGAATATCTTACACAAGAAGACGGTATTAAGTATATCAATAGTTATGCTATGTATACACCCATGAACGTAGATAAAGAACTCGGGGCTATTAAAAAAATGAACTTTACACTAGAAATATTAAAGAATGACTTATTTCCTCATTGTGAAACACCTATTCAAAAAGTATACTTTTTAGGTTATATGACTAATAAATTATTAAATACAGCTTTTATTACAAAAATTCAAGATGATCGTGATTCATATCTAAATAAACGTGTTGATTTGACCGGAACGTTATTAAATAATTTATTTCGTAATTATTTCAATAAGTTGGTAAAAGATATGGAAAAACAAATTTTAAGAGAAGTAAATAACGGTTCCTGGAAATCTACAGATGATTATGAAAATATTATCAATTTGACCAATATTTATAAAATAATAAAATCTAATACAATTGAAAACGGAATAAAACGTGCATTAGGTACTGGAGATTTTGGTATAAAACATGCAAATTCAAATAAAGTAGGTGTTGCTCAGGTGTTAAATCGTTTAACATATGTATCTAGTCTGAGTCATGCGAGAAGAATTTCTACACCAACAGATAAGAGCGGTAAATTAATCCCACCAAGAAAATTACATAACACTTCTTGGGGGTTTTTATGTCCAGCCGAAACGCCAGAAGGTCAATCTGTAGGGATTGTTAAAAATCTAAGTGTTATGACTCATATTACAATCCATTCTGATCCATTACCACTTTATGAATATGTAATGCCTTTTATAACTGATTTGACTAATATCAAAAGCGTTTCAAATATTATAAATAAAGTTAAAGTGTTTATTAATGGATGCTGGCTTGGGTTTTGTGAAAATCCTTATGAATTATTTACCTGTTTGAAAGAAAAGAAAAATAAAGGAATTATAAATATTTATACTAGTATAATATTTGACTTTAGATTAAAAGAAATCAAAATTTGTAACGATGCTGGTAGGTTGACAAGACCTTTACTACTTGTTAAAGATCAAAATGTACTTCTCACAAAAGATATTATTCACAGATTACATACAAATCAACTTAATTGGGAAGATCTACTAACAAATACTGTGTTAAGTAATTCTATCATAGAATATATAGATGCAGAAGAGCAAAGTTGGTCCATGATAGCAAATTCGCCTCAAAATATATTAGAAAATCAATCTGATAAGTTATTTAAATATACACATAGCGAAATTCATCCGTCTACAATCTTTGGAATATTGGGATCATGTATTCCTTTTCCTGAACATAACCAATCACCTAGAAATACTTACCAGTGTGCACAAGCCAAACAGGCGATGGGAGTTTATGTAACAAATTATCAAAATCGTATGGATAAAACTGCTTATGTATTGAATTATCCAACACGTCCACTAGTTGACACCCGTATTATGAATATGATAGAGTTAAATAAAATACCATCGGGGACGAATTTGATCGTTGCAATCATGACTCATACTGGATATAATCAAGAGGATTCTATATTAGTTAATCAAGGTTCTATTGATAGAGGTATGGCTCTAGTCACCGTTTATCATACTGAAAAAGATGAAGATAAACAAAAAATAAATGGGGATGAAGAAATTCGATGTAAACCAGATCCTGCTAAAACGAAAGGTATGAAAATGGCAAATTATAATAAAATTAATTCAAAAGGAGTTATTCCTGAAAATACATTAGTTGAAAACAGAGACGTTATTATTTCTAAAATAACTCCTATTAAAGAAAATAAGAATGATCATACTAAATTAATTAAATACGAAGATCAAAGTAAAATATATCGTACAAACGAAGAAACCTATATTGATAAAAATTATATTGAAAGAAATGGTGACGGTTATAATTTTGCAAAAGTACGACTTAGAACCGTAAGAAAACCTGTAATAGGTGATAAATTTTCCAGTAGACATGGACAAAAAGGTACAGTAGGTAATATAATTCCTGAAGCAGATATGCCCTTTACCAAAGATGGTGTGCGTCCAGATATTATCATCAATCCTCATGCAATTCCTTCTAGAATGACCATAGGTCAATTAAAAGAAACCTTATTGGGAAAAGTTCTATTAGAATTAGGATTATTTGGCGACGGAACATCATTTGGTAATATGGATGTAAATTATATTGCGAACGAACTACAGAAATGTGGATATGAGTCACATGGGAATGAACTTATGTATGATGGAACTACTGGTGAACAACTTGAATATAGTATATTTATCGGTCCTGTGTTTTACCAAAGATTGAAACATATGGTAAATGATAAAGTGCATAGCCGATCAATTGGACCCATGGTTAATTTAACTAGACAACCTGCAGAAGGTAGAAGCAGAGATGGTGGGTTACGATTTGGAGAGATGGAACGGGATTGTATGGTATCTCATGGAGCTGCACGGTTTACCAAGGGTAGATTATATGATGCTTCTGATAAGTATGAAGTATTTTCGTGTAAAAAGTGTGGTTTAATATCAGCTTATAATGATAAATATAATATTCACTATTGTCGCACGTGTGATAATCGTGCGGATTTTGCCCGTTTACAAATACCTTATGCATGTAAATTACTATTCCAAGAATTGAATACGATGAACGTTGCACCAAGATTTATTACTAACGGTTAAAATTAGAATTTTTATTTAACCACTCCTTAGATTTTTAACGTTACATAACCAATATAAAAAGTAAAAAGTAAAAGCCATCCCCAAAACCGGCCTCTTCTATATTGCCTTTTTTCTAGATATCTTTTCACTCATCAATAATCGTCACTATCATAGAGTGGATTCTGATGATAAATCCCAAGTGGATCCCTTATAAATTTTGGCTGCATCGATGGCTGCTTCCAATTCCCATGTGGATCCATTATAAGACCACTATTTATAAGACCACTATGACGACGGCCAAATGGAGGCGGCTTCACTTGACGCGACTTCACTTGAGGCTGAAAAATTTGTCCAAGTGGTCTAACGACGGAGGGAGGACGGTAGTTGTGGGGAGGAATACTCGGCTTGCTATGTGTATTGAAAGGATCATGAGTTGATGCTGCATGATGAGGTGTATATCTACTCGTTGATGATGCTGCATGAGAAGATGTATATCCACTCGTTGATGATGATGATGAATTTTGTAAGGAAACCTCCTTAATAAGCTCACTTTGTATTCCTTGTATAGATGCTGTAAGTTCATCGATCTTACTACTAGTAGTAGCGGTTGAAATAGCTATTTCATTACTAATCCGATCCGTAACTCTTGTAAGGTTATCGAACCCATTATTGAATGAACTACCTAAATCCTTAAAATCTTCATGGATGTCGTCAAATCCACTCACAAAATTATTGTTGATTGTTTTTAAACCCTCTATAGTATTTTGCGAACCTTTAATCAGATTATTATTTATATTATTGAGGCCTTTAAAGGCTCCTTTAAACCCTTCAACTTGTGAATCAGCAACCGCCTGAGTTGCATCTAATTGTGCAGCAGCAGCCGCCTGAGTTGCAGCTAATTGTGCAGCAGCAGCCGTCTGAGTTGCATCTAATTGTGTAGCAGCAGCCTCCCTGGCATGTTTATGTGCTTTATTTATTGAATTATTCTGGGCTTTAATTAAATCATTCACTTTCCGTTGCATATTTTCTATTTCTTTATTATGTTTATTCTGTATTTCTGTTTGTTCTGCCTTTGATTTTCTATTCATTAATTCTAATTTATTAACATTGATTGATTGATCTAACTGTAAGTTCAGAACATCGGCCTGTTCATTCGCTATTTGTTCGCTTCGTATAGAACTTATCGTTCTATCTTGTTTATATATGTTGTCCAGTAGTTCTTTATTTACATTTTTTAATTCTGCACTTAGTTTTATAATTTCTTTTTGTGCCTCTATATTTACGTTTTGTAATCTATTTATATTGTTGTTAATATTATTTAATTTTTCTTCATTT
>Ga0233433_10003181_pt1 | contig 13540 bp, 11 predicted proteins | sample SI_122_August201_5_FD_179868 | JGI IMG/M metagenome (GOLD analysis project Ga0233433, IMG submission 179868) | Seawater microbial communities from Saanich Inlet, British Columbia, Canada - SI_122_August2016_100_MG | ecosystem: Environmental > Aquatic > Marine > Inlet | place: Canada: British... | reverse complement strand
TTTCGTCGCCCGGGTGGCAGCCCATGGCGGCCTCAAGGTCGCCTTGTCAGGCCTCGGCGGAGATGAATTATTCGCCGGCTACGACACCTTCACCCAAGTGCCGAAACTGGTCCGGGGATTGGGATGGATGCCCGGTATTGGTAGTTTCGGGCGCGGGTTCCGGGCGGTGGCGGGATCGTTGATGGGGCCTATGCTGGCACCTAAATACGCCGGGTTGTTTGAGTTCGGCGGCACCTATCCTGGTGCTTATCTTTTGCGGCGCGGCCTCTATATGCCTTGGGAATTACCAGGCGTCATGGACCCGGATCTAGCGGCCGAGGGATGGCGTCAGTTGGCGCCGCTGGTGCGCCTGGCCGACGATATTGACGGTCTGGCCCGCCCCGCCAATAGAATTCGGGTGCTGGAGACATGCTGGTATATGAAAAACCAATTGTTGCGCGACGCCGATTGGGCGGGGATGGCGCATTCGCTGGAAATTCGCGTACCTTTTGTTGATGCAGATTTGTTTCGTGCCGCCGCGCCGGCCTTCGGCGCGGGCGCAGGTCCGAGCAAATTGGATATGGCCGCGACCCCAATCCCGGCCTTGCCCCCCGCTGTTTTGAACAAACCGAAGACCGGTTTTTTCGTGCCCGTGGACAAGTGGCTGCGCCGCGCAGGAACCAATGGGGCGGGCCTGCGCGGTTGGGCGCGGAAGGTCCATGGCGCGCAAAGCGGCAAGACTTTGGGCATGGCGCCGTAAACACTAACTGGTTTGCCCAAGTCTGGTTTGCCCAATCTGGTTTGCCATGGCTTCGGCTTCGGCTAATGTTTACGGATTGGCGGGACGGGAGGTTCGGTTGGATCGGCAATCGACATTCGATGTCATCGTAGTCGGTAGCGGTGCGGCCGGCTTAAGCGCTGCCTTGGCGGCCGCCGTCGATGGTGCCCGCGTCCTAGTGATTGAAAAGGCTTCAGTTATCGGCGGCACCACGGCCATGTCGGGGGGGTGTATCTGGATACCCGGCCATCATCACATGGCGCGCCTTGGTGTTTCGGATACACGCGCTGCGGCGCTGACTTACATTCGCGCGGTGTCGCCGGAAGGCTGGCACAATACGGATGAGCCATTGTGGTCGGCGTTTGTGGATCGGGCGCCTGAGATGTTGAAGTTCGTCGAAGACCACAGCCCGACCCGCTTCACGCCGAACCGCGACCCCGACCCTTATGCCGAGGCGCCGGGCGGCATGGCGTTCGGCCGCAACGTGTCGGCGGCGCCGATCCGGGCCGCCGCCGCTGGTCCCTGGCGCCGCCGCATCCGCTCACCGTCGGTGGCAATCCGGCTGAATTACGAAGAACTGGTTGATACCTTTTTTTACGCCAACCCGAAAAAATGGGCGCTGAAGTTCGCGCCGCGCCTGATTTGGCGCCAGCTGCGCGACCTTCGAACCCGAGGCAATGCACTAACCATCGGTCTATTGCGGGGGTGTTTGGACAACGGCGTTACCATCTGGGCGGACGCCACGGCGAATCGTTTGACCATGATGGAAGGCCGGGTTATTGGCCTGGAAATGACGCACGTCGGTGAGCCTCTCCAGGTTCATGCGGGGCGTGGGGTCGTCCTGGCCAGTGGCGGGTTCGAATGGAATGCGGAGATGATGGCCGAACATTTTCCGGGCCCTATCGAATGGACGGCCAGTCCATCCACCAATACCGGGGACGGCCAGCGCATGGCCGCCGAAGCCGGCGCCGAACTGGCGCGGATGGATCAAAGCCTGATCATGGGAACAACGCCGGTAACTTATGAGGGGCGCCTGCAGGGATTACCGGCGGCCGATTACTTCCTGCCTCATTCGATGATCGTCAATGCCCTCGGCCGGCGTTTCGTCAACGAAAAGCAAATGAATGTCGGCCTGGCCTTCGCTGAAATTGAACCCGCCACAGGAACGCCAAAGCATCTACCCGCATGGCGTATTTACGATGGTCAGTTTGCGGCCAAGTATCCGCATGCGTTGCCGAAGAAATCGGTACCGGGCAATCATTTTCAGGCGAGTTCATTGGAGGAGTTGGCCAAACAAATTGATGTCGATGCGGCGGGATTAGTCGCGACGGCGCAGCGGTTCAGTGAATTCGCCCGAGTTGGAGTCGACGATGATTTTGGACGAGGAGCCACGCTGTGGGACAAAATCCGCGGCGGCGACCCGGCCCATCAACCGAACCCGACACTCGGCACTATCGAACAATCGCCGTTTTATGCCATGCCCTTTAAGGCAAGTTTCCTGGGCACCAAAGGTGGTGCCAGGACCAACGTGCATGCCCAGGCCCTGCGTTCCGACGGCATTGCCATTCCAGGCCTCTATGCGGCGGGTAATGTCATGGCGAACAGCTTTGGTTCTAAAGGCGTGGGGGCCGGGACGACGTTGGGCCCTTGCCTTACCTGGGGATATATCGCCGGGCGGCATGCGGCGGGGGCAGGTGCGTAATGGCTGAAAACGCATGGTATCTGATACAGTCCGGTGCCGACGAACAACACGGCCCTGTTTCCGATGCCGACCTATTGGTCTGGATGGAAGGCGGCCATGTGCAGCCTGACGATCTTTTGTGGCGCGACGGGATGTCGGGATGGGAGCCGGCCGCCGTCTTTCTTGATCTTTTCGCCGAAACAACTTCCGATCGCGATGGGCCGGAAAACCCGATGGCTCCAGAAGCCTCCGCCGAACCCGCGCCGGCCGATCCGCAAATCAGCGATGATGGCGCGCATGCATTGGGGAAACTCGCAGCCGAAACTGAAGCGCCGTCCTTCGGGCCGTTCTTGGGGCGCAAACTCAACATTTCCGAACCCGACCTTGCCGACTTCACGGGGACCAATCCGGAACCATTTCTGGCTTACCGTCAAAAATTGATCAACAACGCCGGCGGTTTCGCCGTTTCGTTCACCTGGCCGGCGTTATTCATTCCTGCGGCTTGGCTTGCTTATCGCCGGCTATATGGATGGGCAGCGATATATTTTGTCTGGATGATCGCCCAAGCCGTCCAATTGGAAGTAGCCTCGCCATTCACCTGGCATCTCATGGGCGTGACGGCGCTGTTTCATCTGGCGCTTTGTATATTTGGAAAGGGGCTGATCATCCTGTCCGCCGATAAGGCTGCGGAATTAGCAAACGGTGCGAAACTTCATGCCGTCGACCGGCAGACATATCTGCAGGCCAATGGCGGGGTCTCGAAGCTCAGTTTATGGATTGTGGTTGTGGCTTACATCGTGATGGCGTTGGTTCAATTCGCCATTGCCTACCCGCCGGCCCGTAACTTCTTGCAGTTTTAGCCGTCAATCGCGTCGCGGAAATAGGCAACAGTTTTGGTTAAACCTTCGGCCAAAGCGATGCCTGGTTGCCAATCAAGTTTGTCCTTGGCCAGCGTAATATCAGGGCAGCGCTGCATGGGATCGTCTTCGGGCAGCCGCTTGAAGGTGAGTTCCGATTTCGAGCCGGTTTCCGCGATGACCTTTTCGGCCAACTCTTTAATTGTAAATTCTCCGGGGTTGCCTAAGTTCATGGGTCCGGTAACGCCGTCGGGCGAATTCATCAATCTGATCAGGCCGTCGACCAAATCATCGACATAACAGAACGACCGCGTTTGTAGCCCGTCGCCATAAACGGTGATCGGCTGGCCGTTGAGCGCTTGGACGATAAAGTTGGAAACGACCCGGCCGTCATTGGGATGCATATTCGGGCCGTAGGTATTGAAGATCCGCGCAACTTTTATATCCAGGCCGTGCTGGCGCTTGTAATCAAAGAACAAGGTCTCGGCACAGCGCTTGCCCTCGTCGTAGCATGACCGAGGACCGATGGGATTGACGTTGCCCGTATAGGTTTCGGGCTGGGGGTGGACATGTGGGTCACCGTAAACCTCACTGGTTGAGGCCTGCAGGATGCGCGCTTCGGTCCGCTTCGCCAGGCCCAACATGTTGATGGCGCCGTGCACACTGGTCTTCGTCGTTTGCACTGGATCGTATTGATAGTGAACCGGTGAAGCCGGGCAGGCGAGGTTGTAGATTTGGTCGACCTCGACATAAAGCGGGAAGGTCACATCGTGGCGCATCATCTCAAATCGGGGCTCGCGCAGAAGATGGGCGATGTTGTCCTTGGTGCCGGTGAAGAAATTATCGACACAGAGCACATCGTTGCCTTCGGCGACGAGACGGGTGCAAAGATGGGTGCCGATGAAGCCGGCACCGCCGGTGATCAGGATGCGTTTGCGGTCTGGCATGACGATATGGAAGCTCCCGGAAAATGCGGCCAGAAACTAACATTCCGGCTGTGGTGGAGCAATCGGGAAACGCGTGTCTGTTTAATCAGGTTTGCAGGAACCGGCGTTCGTCGCCTTCCAGGACGATGCAGGTCAGACAACCGCTTCGATAAGCAAACGTGTCGAGACAAATGCGGTTGGTGCGGATAACCGGCTCGAAATCCGGAGTGTGGCCGTGGATCACAAATTTTCCAAAATCATCATTGGCGTGCAGAAAGGGGCCACGAATCCATATCAGATCTTCGTCATCCTGTTGGTCATAGGGGATGCCGGGCCTGACTCCGGCATGAACGAACATGTAGTCGCCTTCAACGTGGCTCAGCTTCAGGCCTTGAAAAAAATTCAAATGTGACGACGGTAGAATTTCGATCAGCGAAGTGCGAATTTCCGCAAGATTGCCGGCGGTCCCGAATTCTCCCGTGCTTTCGATGCCGTAGCTGGCGAGAGTGGCCATACCGCCATTGAACACCCAGTTGTCACCCGACCCCCCGGTTTCGACAAATTTTAGCAGAAAATCTTCGTGATTACCTTTCAGGTGGGTGATTTCAAAACCATCCAAGGGTGCATCAATCAACGTCTCGACGACTTCGAAGGATTGCCGACCGCGATCAATGTAGTCGCCCACGTAGACCAATACATGGCGTTCCGTCGGCCGCGCCGCCGCGTCATGGGCGATTTGATCATGCAGCATTTTCAGCAGGTCATAGCGACCGTGAATATCGCCAATAGCATAGACGCGCGTTCCCGTCGGCACGGCCGGTGGGAAAGGCGGTGGATCGATGGCGATAGCATGTGCGGATGCGTTCATGAAGCCATTATGCCCGAAAAGCTTACAGGTTTATGATGGAATTCGATAAGATGATGTATGGAGAGCACCGTGGCGCGGGTAATTGGATTTTAATGGTTCTCACCTAGTATTCGTGACACGCTGAGAAAACTGCGAAAAACCTGGAAAAGCGGATAATTTAATGGCGGATTGGGGCGCGGCCGCTGGTGGTGCGGGAGACCTCAACAATACTGAGGAATCGCTGCTTCTCGACCGTTTGAATCGGATCGAGCTGAACTCGGCTGGATATTTTGTCGTCCACATGAACCTGTCCGGACTTCGGCCCAACAATAAACATAGCCATTTTGTCGAAATCGCCGCTCGGACCTTCGATATCATTGTCGACAACAATGATGCGACGTTGTTTTCCATGGCCAACAAGGACTTGGCGTTGCTGTGCCGCAACCTGGATGTCGACGACGTCGACAATGCGGTTGAAAAAGTCCGCGCCCTATTCAGCGAAGATCCGTTGACCGAATTAGACGACAGCGGTTTCGAGGATAATTTTTCGACCTGGTATGATTTGTCGAACCCCGAAGATTTCGCCGCTTTTTTTGCCGTGGTCACGGACCTAGCGGTGGAGGCCGAGCACCGGCTTGCGGAAGAGGCCGACCGCCAGGACAAGGAGCAGCAAAAAGGCCAACCGTTAGAGCCGGAGAACCTTTCCGAGATCAATAAGAAGATTCAAAGCATGCGGGTTGCCGACATGATCAAGCGTCAGGCGTGCTTGCAGGTGAGCCCGGGCGGCGGCGGTGAATTGGTGTTTTTCGAGTTATTTATTGGAATGACCGAGATCAAGGAGCGTGTCGCGCCGGACATCAATCTGTTCGCCAGCCCGTGGCTGTTCCAGTATTTGACCGAAACACTCGACAGACGCCTATTGGCGGTTCTCGTCGAGGAGGATTTTGACGAGGTTACCGAACCGTTGAGTATCAACCTGAACATATCAACGGTATTATCGCGGGAGTTTCAGAACCTCCACCGCGCCGTCAACGGCAACATGTCGAAGGTTGTCGTTGAGTTCCAGATTATCGACATTTTCGCCGATATGAAGAGTTACACCTATGCCCGTGATTCCTTGCAAGAGCGCGGATACCGGGTGGTTGTAGATGGGCTTAACCCCTTGTCTCTTCAGTATTTTGAACCCGCTGATTTGAAGTCTGATTTCATCAAGATTTCCTGGGGGCCGGAGTTTACCGGTGACGAGGAAGAAAGCCGCCTTGCGGAAATTAAGGAGGTTGTCGACAAAGCTGGTAAGGAAACGATGATTTTGGCCCGGGTCGATTCGGAAAAAGCGGTAAAATGGGGCCTGAATATTGGAATTAGCCGGTTCCAAGGTTTCTTCATCGACAAATTGGTGCAGGTGATTGGCTGCGGTCGCGGCACGGCCAAACCTAAGCCGGCGGCCGCCAAAGCTGCAGGCGGAGCATAGGTCATGGCGGATTCCGGCGACGGTCAGAAACGCCTTCCTAGCCAGGAAAACTTGCTGCTCGATTACGTCCGGCGGCTGGAAAAACACAAAGCCGGCCGGAAAGTCGTGATCCTGCATCTCTCGGCACTGCGCCCGTTCAATCGCCGTGATCAACATATCCGCGCGGCCGCCAGTAATTTCGATCAATTGATATCGGATATGACCGGCCAGTTATTCACTCTGAAGAACGCCGACATTTATTTCATCTTCAAATCGGAAGCGTTGCCGGAGGTTGAAACCCTAGTCCAGAAAATTAAGTTTCTGTTCGACGATGACCCTCTGGTCGCCGAGGAAGACAAGCAAACACAATCCTTCGCCTCATGGTATGACGCCGACGACGATTTTCCGGCCATCCTCAATCTTGTGCAAAGCGTCGCCCAATCGGAACAGGAACGCCAAACGGCGGTCCGAGCCCGCATGGATGCACGGGCTGCACTAAAGGCCAAGCAGCAGCAGGGCGAGCCGCTGACACCGGAAGTGTTGGCCCGCGTTGAGACGGCATTGGTGCGGGCAGATCTTTCGAACTTGGTGCGCCGTCAATTTGTTTGCGAGGTCGATTCGAAGCTTGTGCCGACCCAAAGCTTCAGCAAATTGTTCGTTTCAATTCAAGACTTGCGCGAGACCTTGCAGCTGGGCGTCAATTTGGTGGCCAACCGTTGGCTGTTTCAACACCTAACCGAAACGCTTGACCGGCGGATGCTGTCGATGCTGACGAAAACCGACGGCATATCGATTTCCGGCGAAATCAGTTTCAACATCAATGTGGCGACGATCCTGTCGAAGGAATTCCAGATTTTTGATGACAATATTGCGGCGTCCCGGCGCGGACAAATGATCATCGAATTGCAGAAAGAAGATATTTTCTCGAACCTTTCGTCTTTTATTTTTGCCCGCGAGTTTGTCCAAGACAAAGGCTATCGTGTCTGTCTCGACGGCATGACGTTGGATACGGTGACGATGATTAAACGCGATCGTCTGGGTGTCGATATGACCAAGCTGGTGTGGAGTCCTGACCTGGTTGACGGCGGCGAGGAGGTACACAAACTGCTTAAATCTATGGTCAAACACGAAGGCGAGGAAAAATTCATCCTGATCCGTTGCGACAACCGCGAGGCGATTGATTTCGGAAAATCCGTCGGCATCAACCGGTTCCAAGGCCGTTTTGTTGAAAACCTCATCGCCGAGGATGGACGGCGGCGCGGATTACTTCGCCTGAAACGCCGGATTGAGCGGAACTAAGCTCTTTTTCCCTTAGTGGGTGGCGGCGTCTTTGTCGCTAACGCCGGCCTCATCGAAAGTCGCCATGCCGCTATGACAGGCGGCGGCGGACTTGAGCAGACTGACGGCAAGCACCGCGCCGGATGCTTCACCGAGGCGCATGTTCATATCCAATAGCGGCGGCATGCCCAGCAAATCAAGAAGCCGGACATGCCCTGGTTCGGCTGATACGTGTGCCGCCATGCAGTGATCCAGGGCGCTCGGATTGGCTGCCGCCAAGGACGCCGCCGCCGCGCCGACGACGTAGCCGTCCAGAAGCACCGGTACCCGGTGCATGCGCGCCGCGACAATGGCGCCCGCCATGGCCGCCAGTTCCCGACCGCCGAGATGCCTTAGTGCTTGTAATCCATCCGCCAAATGCACCGCATGTTGGCGAACCGCATCGCCGACGGCATCCATCTTCATACTGAAGGCGTCGCCGGCGACACCGGTGCCCGGACCGGTCCAATCCTTCGCGTCGCCGCCATAAAGCCCCATGGCCAGCGCCGCGGCGCTGGTTGTGTTGCCAATGCCCATTTCACCGACACACAGCAGATCAGCGCTTTCAGGGACCGCCTCCATGCCGCGCCGAACAGCGGCCATGAAATCGGCCTCGCTCATCGCAGGGCTTTCAGTGAAATCCGCCGTCGGCGAATCCAGATCAATGGCAATGACCTGCAAGTCCGCGCCCACGGCCTTGCAGAGCTGGTTCACCGCAGCGCCACCTGCCTCGAAATTGGCGACCATTTGCGCCGTCACTTCCGGTGGGTAGGCGGAAACCCCTTTGGCGACGACGCCATGGTTGCCGGCGAATACCCTGACCGCGATGTTCTCGACCTCAGGCGGATGCTGCCCCTGCCAGGCTGCCAGCCAGTGGGCAATGACCTCAAGACGGCCAAGTGAGCCCGGCGGTTTGGTCAATTGCGGCTCGCGCGCTTCGGCCGCGCCAAAGGCGTCCGCGTCGGGCCCCGGCAGCTTGCCCAGCAACTGATGAAAGGTTTTGATGCTTTTCGGAGTCTTGAATCCACTCATACAGAGAATTTCGCAGCCCCTGGCGATCTTGTCCATGGGCTCGTTCAAAGCCGTGCTCAAAGCTGGGCTCATGGACCCATTCGTGGCGCCAGTGACGGTGTCAGCGACTTTTCTTTACCGTGCAATCGATTAACCTGTCGGCTTTCCGCAGATCAATGGTTTCGGAGAGATGTCCGTGGACGACCAAGACCGCCAGAAATTACTCGATCGATTGTTCTACGGCTGGGGCCGTGATGTCGCAGTCGCCGGCGCCTTTTTGACGCGCTTGCCGTTTCGGCCAGGCGGGGATGTTGCTATGTCGGACCTGGGACCGGCCAGTCGGGCGTTTCCGCTGATAGGTTTGTTAGTCGGCGTTTTCGCCGGCGGTGCGCTGTGGCTTGGTGCCAAGGCCGCCCTGCATCCGTTGGCTTGCGGTTTTATCGGCCTTACCGTCAGCGCCTGGATTACCGGTGCGCTGCACGAGGACGGATTGGCTGATTTTGTTGATGGTATTGGCGCCCGGACACGAGAGCGGCGCCTTGAAATCATGCGCGATTCCCACATCGGGACGTTCGGCGTGCTGGCGCTGGTTTTCAGTGTCGGCGCCAAAGCGGCGCTGTTGGCGGGCTTCTTGGGCCCCGGATTGGCGGCGACGGCATTGATTGCCGCCGTTACCATTTCCCGGGCACCCATCGCGGTAATTATGTGGCGTCAGGCGCCGGCCCGAAAAGACGGTCTGGGCCGTGATGCCGGGCAGCCGACGAGTGCCGATGCCACCATTGCGATGGCATTGGCCGCGCTTTGTGCCGTTTCGTTGTTGGGTTGGGCGGTCGGCGGTCTTGCTGTGATGATGGCATTATGTGCCGCTGGCATGGTTGCGTGGCTTGCCCGCAAGCGCCTCGGCGGCTATACGGGCGACGTTCTTGGCGCCGCGCAGCAGGCTGCTGAGATCGCCGTTCTCTTGGCCGCCGGAGCTTACGCCATATGACTACCGTCACCAGTTGGTGGTTCGTCCGTCACGCTCCCGTCATTGGGGTCGAAGGCAAGATTTATGGCTCCGACGATGTCGAATGCGATGTTTCCGACACCGCGTCATTTAAAGTCCTGGCCGGCAAACTGCCGTCTGAAAGTGTCTGGATGACGTCGCATCTGACGCGCGCAAAATTGACTGCACGTTCCATCGCCGAGGCCGGCCTGAAAACACCTGACCCCGTCATTGAAGCCGATTTGGGCGAACAGGACTTCGGTCGATGGCAGGGGTCAAGTTGGCAGGAGATGGAGGACGGTGATCCGGAAGGTTATGCCAAGTTCTGGGAAACACCGGCCTCCAGTGCGCCGCCCGGCGGCGAAAGTTTCGCCGACTTGATCGCGCGCACCGGCGCCGTCATGGACCGGTATACGGAAAGTCATGCGGGCCGCGATATCGTTGCCGTTTGCCATGGCGGCACCATTCGCGCGGCCATTGCTCACGCGCTGCGCTTGAGCCCGGAAATGGGCATGTCGTTTAGTGTCGGCACCCTGTCCATGACCCGCCTCGAACACGTCGAGGGCGGACTGCTCAGAGGCCAGGGCGGCGTTTGGCGCATCGTGGGTATCAATCAGCCGTCCAGCCCGCACGAAGACGGAGTGATTAGATGATCGCCGCTTTGCCCTTGGTCACCTTGGTGCTGGGCGGCGCGCGGTCCGGCAAAAGCCGTTTTGCCGAGGAAATGGTCGAGGCCCAAGGAAACGGCCTCTATCTGGCGACCGCCCAGGCTTTCGATGAAGAAATGACAGAGCGTATCGCCAAGCATCGCAATCGGCGTGGTGACAACTGGGAAACCATCGAGGAAATCCGCGAGATCGTGGCTGTGCTGGAACGCGAGGCGCGTCCGGACCGGCCGATCCTGGTTGACTGCCTCACGCTGTGGCTATCGAATTTATTGTTCAACGACTTGCACGCCGGCGAGGAAATTCAAAAGCTCGCTGATCTATTGCAATCGGGCACTTTACGGGGCCCGGTGGTTTTCGTATCAAACGAAACGGGGCTTGGCGTGGTGCCTGACAACCGCCTATCCCGAGTATTCGTAGACGCCCAGGGCGACCTCAATCAACTGGTCGCCCGACTCGCCAATCGCGTCGTCATGGTGACGGCCGGCTTGCCCAATGTATTAAAGGACCAGACATGAAAATTCCCGCAACCGTCATTACCGGCTTTCTCGGCGCCGGCAAGACCACGCTGATCCGCCATATCATGGCCAACAATGCTGGCAAGCGGATTGCTTTGGTGATTAATGAATTTGGCGATCTTGGGATCGATCGCGAACTGGTCACCGGTTGCGGCATTGAGGGTTGCGAGGACGAGAACGTCGTGGAGTTGGCGAACGGTTGCATCTGCTGCACCGTCGCCGATGATTTCCTGCCGACCATCGAAGCGCTTTTGGACCGGCCCGAGCCGCCCGATCATATTGTTATTGAAACGTCAGGCCTGGCCCTGCCGAAACCCCTGGTGAAAGCGTTCAATTGGCCGGAAGTCCGATCAAGGGTCACCGTCGATGGGGTCGTCACCGTGGTTGATGCACCGGCGGTCGCCGCCGGCCAGTTTGCCGATGATCCGATTGCTGTCCAGGCGCAACGCGAAGCCGACGAAATGCTCGACCATGACAATCCCTTGGAAGAAGTGTTCGAAGACCAATTGCTGTGCGCGGATATGGTGCTGTTGAACAAGACTGATCTGTTGGATGCGGCCGCCCTGGATGCGGTCCGTGCCGAGGTCAAAGGTGGTGTCGACGTGCAAGTCAAACTGGTTGATACGGTGCAGGGCGTCATCGATACACGGGTGTTGTTGGGCATCGGTGCCGGGGTTGAGGATGTCATTGAAGGCCGTTGGTCGCATCACGACGCGGAAGACGACCACGACCACGATGACTTCGAAAGCTTCACGGTTAGTCTCGGTGATATCGATGATCCGGCCGAATTGGAAGCGCGTATTCAGACCGCGGCGGTCGATCATGACATTTTGCGCGTCAAAGGTTTCATTCATGTGCCCGGTAAGGACATGCGCCACGTCGTCCAGGCCGTCGGCGCCCGCGTGCAGCGTTATTACGACCGCCCCTGGGCGGATGGCGAGGCGCGGACGACGGAACTGGTCGTCATCGGTCAGACCGGCCTCGACCACGCAGCCATTACCAGCGCACTTGGCGCCGAAGGCTAAATGCACCTGCTTGCCGCCCAGCCTGGCGGGGTGTCCGATGGCTCGGAAGCCGTCGATCTTGGCCAGACGCCGGGTGACATTGTCGTCATCTCGGCGGCGGATACGGAATTGTCTCTGATTGCGCAAGCGCGGGCGGAACATCCGGCAGACGGTTTCCCCAGCCTGCGTCTGGCCAATCTCATGCATCTTGGCCACAACATGTCTGTCGATCTGTATGTTGAGAATGTCATTGCCGATGCCAAGCTGGTGGTCTTGCGGCTATTGGGCGGGCAGGGGTATTGGCCCTACGGGTGTGACCAGGTTGCCCAGGTCTGCGCCGCCAACAAAATTCCTGTCGCTTTCCTGCCGGGCGATGACCAACCGGACGCAGAACTTGCCGATCTTTCGACCTTGGATGCCGACGCCCAACACCGGCTCTGGCAGTACCTTGTCCATGGCGGGCCGGAAAACGCCCTCGATTTCGTCAATTACGCTGCCGATCTGATCGGTTATGACTGTGAATGGCAAGAACCTCGGCCGCTGGTCCGCGCCGGACTGCATTGGCCGGGCGCGGCGAACACGGACTTGGCCCGGGTGCAATCGAATTGGGTCGAGGGGCGACCCGTCGCGGCCCTGGTCTTCTACCGGGCACTGGTTCAATCGGGGAATCTTTGGGCCGTGGAAGCGGTCATCGAAGGATTGGCGACGGCAGGCCTCAACCCATTGCCAGTATTTGTCGCCAGTCTCAAGGACCCGATCGCCGCGGCGACGCTGGAAACCCTACTGGCAGACGCACCGCCTGCGGTGATCATCAACGCCACCGGCTTTGCCGTATCGGCGCCCGGCCAAGATCGAACACGAGGCCCCTTCGATTGCGGCGGCGATGATGGCGGCCCGGTCGTTCTGCAAATGGTGTTTTCAGGGGGCAACGAAGAGGATTGGCGCACCGGCACGCGCGGCCTCGGCGCGCGTGATATATCCATGAACGTGGCGCTGCCGGAAGTCGATGGCCGGGTGATGAGCCGCGCGGTCTCATTTAAAGGCAGCGTGCGCCGTGACCCGCTGACGGAAACCGACATTGTCCGCTATGAGCCCGTGCCCGACCGCATTGCCTTTGTCTGCCAATTGGCCCGCGCCTGGGCGGAGTTGCGCCAGACGCCGGCCCAGGACCGCCGCGTCGCTCTGGTGTTGGCCAATTATCCGAACCGCGACGGAAGGGTGGGGAATGGCGTCGGGTTGGACACGCCGGCGGGTGCTATTGAATTACTAAATGCCATGGCCACCGCCGGCTACCGGGTCAACGACATACCGGCTGACGGCGACGCCCTGATCAATCACCTGATGGCTGGCCCGACCAACGATTTTGCCGTCCTGGACCGCCGCGAGATCCGCGAAACGCTGTCCATGGCGGACTATCAGATTTTCTTCGGCGGTCTGCCAACATCGGTTCAGGACGCAGTCCGTGAACGCTGGGGCGCGCCGGAGACCGACCCGTTTTATCGTCCAGGTGAGGTCGATTGTG
>Ga0233433_10003162_pt1 | contig 13592 bp, 15 predicted proteins | sample SI_122_August201_5_FD_179868 | JGI IMG/M metagenome (GOLD analysis project Ga0233433, IMG submission 179868) | Seawater microbial communities from Saanich Inlet, British Columbia, Canada - SI_122_August2016_100_MG | ecosystem: Environmental > Aquatic > Marine > Inlet | place: Canada: British... | reverse complement strand
AAGGCCTCAGGCCGCAAAGTGGATGCGATCAAGCCGTCGGAGATTACGTCGCCGACGACGATGGCTTCGCGCCGTTCATGGATGGATTAAAAAGATTATTGCAGCCCCTTTTGCCGCGCTATGCGGCCGAGGGCAAAAGTTATTTGACCATCGCCATCGGCTGCACCGGTGGCCGGCATCGCTCGGTCTTTGTGGCGGAACAACTGGCCGCTTGGATAGACAATGAAGGCCAGCGCTATCTGGTTCGTCACCGGGACTTGGAAAAAGCGGTGAAATAAGTTCTAAATCATCTTTCATTGCGCACGCAGGCATGGGGAAAGACATGATCGGCATGGTACTCGTCACCCACGGCAGGTTAGCCGACGAACTGATCGGTGCGCTTGAGCACGTGGTCGGACCGCAATCTCATGTCAGTGCCGTCTGTATCGGTCCCGATGATGATATGGAACAACGACGTGGTGAAATACTTTCCTCGGCCAATGAGGTCGATGATGGCGATGGCGTTGTTTTACTCACGGACATGTTCGGTGGCACGCCGTCGAACCTTGCTATATCGGTCATGGACAAGGCCAATGTTGAGGTCATTGCCGGCGTTAACCTGCCGATGTTGATTAGACTGGCTTCGGTCCGTGAAACCGAGACGCTGGCAGATGCTGTCCTCAGCGCGCAGGAAGCGGGCCGCAAGTACATAAATATTGCTTCGCAATTGCTGGCTCAGGACGAATAGTGGGCACTGTTTCTCGCGCCTCGACCATATGCAACCAACGTGGCCTGCACGCCCGTGCGGCGGCGAAGTTTGTGCAATTGGCGGGTGGGTTCGAATCTGAGATAACCGTGACGCGGGGCGGCCAAAGCGTTTCGGGCTCGTCGATCATGGGCTTGATGATGCTGGCGGCGGGGCCGGGCACGGAAATTCAACTTTCGGCGACAGGCGGCGACGCAAAAGCCGCATTGGACGCCATCTGTGCATTGATCGAAGACCGGTTCCAAGAGGATTGAACGGCGCGCATTGATGAGCGAAGAGCAACGATATCAAGGACTGGGCGTTGCCCTGGGGATCGCCATCGGCACCGCCTATGTGCGTGAAACCGGCGGCTTGGAAATTCCTGAACGGTCAATTCGCAAAGCCGACGTAAAACTTGAACGCGCACGCCTGCGGAAGGCCGTTATTTTGGCACAGCGCCAAGTGCGTCGCCTCCAGAGCCGGGCAAAAACAATGTCCGGTGCATCATCCGAAGAACTTGGCTTCCTGCTGGAGGCCTATCAACAGATGCTGAACAACTCGCGGCTCGTGCGCGGCGCCGACGCGCGCATTAAAGACGAGCGGATTAACGCCGAGGCGGCGGTGCAGCGCGAAATTCTTCAGATTACCGCGACATTTCAGGCCATGGACGATGCCTATATTTCGGCACGCCTGGAAGATATCCGCGAAGTTGGCAATCGGGTCATCCGCAACCTGACGCGAAAACCGCTGCGCGCGTTTTCGACGGCGCCGGCGGGCAGCATCATTATGACCGATCAACTGACGCCCGCCGACATGGCGCAAATCGACCCCAGCCAGATCGCCGGCGCAGCATCTGTTTTGGGCGGCGTCGAAGGTCATACGGCGATCATGGCCCGCGCCTTGGCCCTGCCGACCGTGCTGGGTGCGCCTGATCTGTTGGAAAACCTCACACCGGGCGACACAATTATCGTCGATGGCAAGGCGGGGCGTGTCGTCGTCAACCCAAGCCCTGAGACGTTGGCGAAATTTCAACGTCGCCGTGATGCCTTCAAGCGCGAAACGCGGCAACTTAACCGGCTGCGCGGCCTTTCAGCCCGCAGCCGCGACGGCACCAATTTCGTGCTACATGCCAACGTCGATTTGCCTATGGAAATGCCCATGGTTGCCCAAGCCGGGGCCGAGGGCATTGGCCTGCTGCGCAGTGAATTTCTGTTTATGAACCGCGATGTTTTGCCCACGGAGGACGAGCAGTACACCGTCTTTCGCGACATCGTAAAGGCAATGAATGGTCAACGCGTGACGATCCGCAGTCTCGATATCGGCGCTGACAAACCGTCTGAATTATTAACTGCTGGGTTCGGCGACACGGCCGCATCTGCACTGGGGCTTCGGGGAATACGGCTGGCACTGATTGAAACGGACGTTTTGGTGACACAGTTTCGCGCCATGCTTCGCGTCGCTGCCGACGGCCCCATCCGTATTCTGCTGCCGATGGTCTCCAATGTGTCCGAGGTTTATCGAGCGCGCGAACTGTTGAAAAAAGCTGCCACTCAATTGAAGCGCCGGAAGATTGCGGTGCCCGACCCGCTACCGCCGCTCGGCGTCATGATTGAAGTTCCTGGTGCGGCCCTTGCCGCTGATGCCTTGGCCCAAGCCAGTGATTTTTTTGCCATTGGGTCGAATGATTTGACCATGTACACGCTGGCCGTGGACCGTGCCAACGAACACGTGGCCCATTTGTTCGATCCGTTGCATCCAGCTGTCCTGCGACTCATCCAATTCGCCACGAGCGCGGCGCTTCGCGGCCGCATACCTATCAGCATTTGTGGCGAGATGGCGGGCGATCCGCGTTACACGGCACTTTTGCTGGGCCTTGGGTTGCGCGAGCTTTCCATGTCACCGGCGGCTATTCCTCGGGTCAAACAGCGTATTCGGGAAATGGATGCCCTGGCCGCCGTGACACGCGCCAACTTGATTATGGACCAGACCGACGCCGGACGCATCGCGACTTTGCTTGATGACTTCAATTCACTCGCTTGAAGTATTTCGCGCTTCAGTGGATGCGTCAATGGAACGACGAATTTCCAGTTCTGTCGGCACCAATATCGGAAAAATCGACTAATTTGCGCTCGGGTTGCTCAGAAAACGGCCCGTCAATATCGATCAAATCACGGGGCATATAATCGTCAGGCGCGACGTGTTCCAATAGCCGGCGCGCGCGGTCCAGATTTTTTGCCGTTACCGCTGCCAAGCGATGTTTCTCCCGCGATTCGTAAACTTCAAGCGCGCCTTCGAAGGCTTCAATGGCGGATTGGATGCGATCTGGGTTGTTGGCCTTCCGACCCAGCAGGAACAACGCGCTGCCCAGATTGTTCTGCGTCGCCGCCCAGGCCAAAGGCTTATTCACCTTGTCCCTCACTTGGGCCACGGCATGATAGGCATTGGCTGCGGTAGCCATGGCCTCAAGGCTTTTGACGTGCTCGCCGAAGACTTGCGCGGCACGGGCGAAATTCGACATCACTTCGGCCCAACGGTCCGGCGTCTTGTGCTTTTGATAGACCCGAAGCGCGTTTTGATGGCACCTCAGTGCCTGGCGCAGAACGCCCGTGTGTCCGTTCTCAAAGCCCAACTTGTAATGGATCACGCCCAATCGGTGCTGCAACGCAGCCCACTCGAACGGTGTTTCCTCACGGCTGAAAACTTCCAGCGCGGATAACGCCGAAGCCGCGGATTCGTCAAATCCAGGTGCCGTCGGGTCGCCTTCTGTGCGCAAGTACATAAGGTTCGACAGATGCTTGTGGGCCATCGCCCAATCCAGAGGCGACCCTTCCATTTTCACGGTCTCGGTAACTGCCCTATAGGCGGTGATCGCCCGTTCCAGCGCATCGGTGTTGCGCGCCGCCGCCCAGGTGGCCGCGTGAATGTTGCCATGGCACAATTGATACGCGGCCTTCTCGCGGGCCGTCAAATCAGCGGGCAGCGTCTCAACCGTCGCAATCTGCGCTGCCGCTTCTATCAACATGTCCTGGCGCATGCGGGCTTTCAGGCGATTGGTCGGTACCGTCGCTGCCAAGGTCGCGGCGCGGAGAAATTCAGCATGAGGTTGGTCGAATGTTACCGGCAACGGCAGGTCCGTTGTCAGATCAAAGCCCCCCGGCACGCGTTCGTCCCAGGTCGCCAACGGGATGAAATGCAGATGCACTGTATGCCCCGGTGCCGAAACGTAGCCCCAAATCAATACATCCGCTTGGCGTCCACGAAGCCGACGGCGCGCGATCTTCGCGGCGCGGCCAAGCTCTGTCGTCAGGTTCTTTTCAAAATTGACTTCCAGCGGCTTACCGTCAAGTCGGGCATGAATGTCGCGGAAACGGTCAAAAGCCGCGACCACCTGTTTGGTAATCGCTCCGTCCGCGTCTCCCGACAGAAGGGCGACGCGCGCCTCTATACGGCCTTCAAGCGGTTGCACATGATCAATGACGCGTTGGAAAAATCCAAGTTCCGTAGAAGGCACGCCGTCATCCGGCGCCGCCATATCAGGCGTGGTTTCAGATGGCAGCTCGGGGACCGCGGGCACAGCCGCGCCAAGTTGTTCTATCAACCGTCCCAGCATACTTTTCCGAGGCTTTTTCGCCGCCGCGTCTCCGGCGCCATCACTCTGGATGATCCGTACTTTGACCGGCCCGGCGGCACGCGCCGCGTTGTCGCGCGGACCGCCACCGACGAGTCCCATCTCACCAAAAATCTGACCGGGCTGGGCAACACCGGAGCGCGCCAGTCCATCGCCGTCATCACGCAACAGTTCAACATTCCCGCTAAGCACTTCATAAGCGCAATCGCTGGGGTCGCCCTGGTTGTAGATGAACGTGCCATCATCAAACGTCTTGGTTTGCTTGGCCACGCGAAAATCCCGATCCTGTCACGTCAAATTCATTACGCTGGCCCGGCCAATCACACCTTCTGGCGCTTCAAATGGCGGACCGTTACACGCTAAGCATGACCGACAAAGGTTATTATCGGTTTAACAGATCAAATTTTGAAATTTTTATTAGAACCGGCGGGATTCAAAAAATTTACGTTAAGTTATTGATATCGCATAAGAATAACTAAATTACCACAGGACGGGCGGATTTTAGATTCAACTCTTCCCTGAGTGCCTTGCGCACATCACTGAAAACCGGTTCCCAGGCGCCGGGACGCGGCTGGCGGAACAATCGCATCGACGGATACCAGGGCGAGGTTTCTCGGTCCAACAGCCAGCGCCAATCTGCGGCAAATGGCATGACGACCCAAACCTTGCGGCCGAGTGCGCCGGCTAGATGCGCCACCGCCGTATCAACGGTGATGACCAAGTCCAATTGTTCAAGCACCGCCGCAGTATCGGCGAAGTCACCAAGCCTGGGCCCCAAATTCATCACCAGAGCCTCGCAGCCGTGTTCCACGATATCGGATTCTCGCGGTCCTTTTTGCAGGCTGTAGATAGAGACACCCGGCACACCTAGCAATTCGACAAAATTGCTGAATTCACAAGACCGGTTGGCATCGTTTTGATGGGTCGGCCGGCCGGCCTAGGCGATGCCGATCTTACGTTGATTTTCCAACGACGCTGGCAGTTTCAATGTTTCCATTTCCGGCGCCGCCAAATAAGGGCCCTCGGATTCGATGGTCGCCACCTCGGTATCGAATATCCGGGCCAGCGACATAATTGGCACGAACGCATCGAACTTCGGCAAGGCGGCGCCCTTATCGACAACCTTATCGACACCGTCGATGGTTGAGAACAGCCGCGCCAGTTCCGGATGCACCTCGACAATCAACGTCGCGGCCTTCGACCTTGCCTTCAACAGTGGCAAATAGCGGGCAAAATGAATGAGATCACCAAAGCCCTGCTCTTGATGCACCAGCAGCGTCTTGCCGGGAATCTCACCGCCGTCCCACTGCGGTTGCGAAAATCCGCGCGGTGGACTGCGCTGCAATTTCCAACGCCACTCGTATTCTTCGAAGCCGCGCTTGTAATCGCCCTTGGTCAGCAATGTCAGAGCCCGGTCCCAACGGCAGTCAACGTGATCATCCTTAACCGCCAGGGTTTTATCAAAACACGCCAGCGCTTTGTCCACTTCGCCCAAATCGCGCAAGGCCAAACCCAGATTATAAAACGGCTCGGGATTATTCGGGGTCAGCTTGATGGCTTGTTGGTGGCACACGACCGACGTCTGCAAGCGGCCCATTTCGCGCAGTGCATTGCCCATGTTGGAAAACACCGACGCACTGCCAGGCCGCATGCTCAAAGACCGGCGATAGCACGCAACGGCGGCTTCGAGCTTGCCGGTGGCACGCAGCGCAACACCAAGATTATTGTAGACGTCGGGAATATTGGGGTTCAGCAAAGGCGATTTGTTATAGCCCTTAATGGCCTTCAACCAAATCACCCTGTTGATGTGTTTCCGCGGCCTCCGCAAACACACGGGCGGCTTCGCGTTCACGAAGCGCGCCGCGGGCTTCCGTCGACAGGGCCCGCCAAGCGGCGATTTGTTCCGCCGATGGTCCAACGGGTGCTTGCGGTTCGGGTTGCGGCGCTGGCGCCTTTGCTGGTTTCGCACTCAGTTTTGCGCTGGCGGTACGTCTCGCTGGTTTTTTTACTCGTGGTTTTTTTCGCCGTCGCTTTTTTCGCGGGCGCCTTCTTTGCGGTGGCCTTCTTCGCAGCGGCCTTTTGGCGCGCAGGTTTCTTCGCCGCGCCCGTCGCGTCGCTATCCGCCTTCGCCTTGCCCGCCGCCTTGGCAGCCATTGGCCCCCACCGCCTCCACGTCTAAGTCACGATATAGATCGACCTCAGATCGAAATATCTGAGCACGTTGTTACAATATCATACGCATAACCAGCGGCAATGTGAATCCTCCCGGCGCCCACGGCAAGGGCAAAAAGTCGGTAAGTTCAATCGCTTGCCTTTGAATTTATTGGAACGGGCTTCTCATGGCGCCACTCAAATAATCTCCAGGACATTTTCCGGCGGCCGGCCGACGGCAGCCCTGCTATCGGTGACGACGATCGGCCTTTCCAGAGCACGTGGATGGGCAACAATTGCGGCGATCAACTGATCGCCATCAAGATCAGCATCAATGCCTTCTTCCTTAGCTTCCTTAGCCCGCAAAATATCTCTCGGCCCCAGGCCCAGCATGCCAAGAATTTCCTTCAATTCGGCCGCGCTCGGTGGGGTTTGAAGATATTCCACAATCTCCGGCTCGACACCTTTTTCCTGCATCAAAGCCAGAGTTTGGCGCGGTTTCGAACATTTCGGGTTGTGGTAGATGGTCACGGGCATCGGCTGTATTCCTTCAGTCTTGAGTTTCTTCAGACGGCTCTTGTTGCGGCGGCGTGAACACTTCGGGGCTGTCGGCGGGCCAAGCTTCGGCATACACAGACTGGCTTGGGAAGGCAAAATCGCTGCCCGCCTCCTTGGCAATTTCCATGATTCGATAGGCCAATCGTTCCTTGATTTCAAGCCATTCGCCCCAGTTTGTAGTGTTGGTAAAGCAATACACCATGATATCAATGGACGAGTCGTTGAAGCGGTGGATACGCACAAACGTCGCGGCCTCGGGCGGTTGGGCGAAATCAAATGTCCTCACGTATCCGGATCATAGCGCCGTCATCGGCTCTGGCAGCCGCCATATCTTCCAGGGCATCAATGCTTTCCGCATCGATCACGCGGCACGCGATGTCATAGGAAAACCCGGCCCGCGCCAGCGACGCCAAATCCTTTTTGCGGCGTTCTTCACGGCTGTCGGCAGTGCGGTAGGGCCCCAACCGCCGGCGCCGGGCAAGCGCTGCGGCCGCTGCCATGTCCGGCGATGGAAACTCTTCGGTGGCGGCAGCCAAAGCCCAATCAATGTCATCGCCGCCGACGCCTTTTTCACGAAGCTTGGCGCGGATGCCGCGTAATGATGTGCCCCGTGCCAACAATGAACGGGCGCGAATTTCAGCGTAATTGCGATCATCCACATAGCCCTGCCCCTGCAGTCGAACGATCAGTTCCTCAACCCACCCAGCGCCTTCTTCCGGGTCCGTCCCATGCGCCCTGACGGAACCTTGTACACGCCGCATCAGAACCCGGCGCAGGCTTTCCGTCGACGCCGAATAGCGTGCTAGATAATGCAGCGCGACATTGTGCAGGCGCTTCTCCGTCACTTTTCTAGGACCCCGACGGACCGACGGGGCTGGCAGATCTTCCTTCTTTTTCGTCATGCCGGCAATTTTCGCACAGCTGGGACCTTCGCCCAAGATGTCGTCCGTGCGCTTATTCGCCGTATCCATAAACTTGCGTTGACGCCGAACGTTCTTGCGCCAATGGTGGGCTCCTCAGGAGAACCGGAATCGGATAGAATATCCGAAAGGTGCCAGTTGTATTAGTTGATGGTTTACCGAATCAGAGGAGAATCTCATGCGTTGATCGACCTTGGCCTTAGCCGCTGCCGTTACCGTTACCGTTTCACAATTCGCCGTCACGGAACCGGCTGCCGCCCAGTCGCCCGCCTGCATCAAGGTATTGGCCGCCGTATCGAACCACCTCAAGATCAACCCCACCTTCGCAAAGGGAAAATTGGCCGGCGCGTGCAAAATCTCCCGGGACGTGACTTGGGACGCAACACGGGGATATCTCAATAGCTACGTCGCGTTAGCCAAGGTACACACGAAACCGTCCCCGCCCTGGGCCAGGGAATGTCCGAAAATGGTATTCGCGTCGCTGAAAGCCCTCAAGGTCGCACCGGCGATCGCGGACCCAAAGAACGCGACAGGACTATGCACCGCGGCAAAAGGAAAACCCACCCTGGCCATGGCCAACGGTCTTTACCAGGTCTTGCTGAACAGTCCACACGGGTGCCGGTCAATCGTTCAGAATGTCTCCGGCCAACTTAAGGTCAATCCGAAGATCGGCACCAAGGCGAAGGTCGATGGCGCATGCAAGGCGCGCGCGAATAACTCCGGACAGGCATCACGGGAATATTTGAAAAAGTATGTCATCGTCTCGAAGCTCCGGCTGCAACGACCGCCAACTTGGGCCAAGAACTGCTCAACGATGGTCATGTCGGCGCTGAAAACATTGCGCATTGACCCAGCCGTGGCAACGACGACTGCCAAAGGCTTGCGCGCCAACCCAAGTTTCCTCAAACCGGTAAATTTGTTTGCCGCCTGCTCCAGCGCAGGGGATCAGCCGCTGCTAGCCGCACGGAATTTCCTCAATCGGATTTTCGCCAACGTAAAGCTGCCCTGATTGCCATCGCAAATTTGTCTGTTGAACGGGCGGCCCCGAAAGGGCCGCCCGCACCTTATTAGGGCGCTGCCTTGACGCCTCAAAGCCACCTCGCCAATATCGGCAACCTATCGGGAAAGCGGGACCACGCATGGCGATCGTGAATTCGGTCAATCTTGGAGACGTGTTCGACGTCGAGGCCGCTGGCGACCGGCTGGCCCTCATCGATTGCCGCGATTGGGACACTCCCCGCGAGTACACACACCGGGAACTGGACGATGCCGCGAATGCCTGCGCGCGAGGCCTTTTGGCGCGTGGTTACCAGCCCGGCGAGCGGATCATGGTCCTGTCGGCCAATCGGGCCGAGTTCTACATCGCCTATATGGGCATCCTGCGGGCCGGCATGATCGCGGTACCGATCAGCTACAAGTTTCCGACCGAGACCATCTTCTTCATTCTTACCGATGCCGATATCCGCCTGATAATTTGCGATGATGTCCAGCGCCAACGTCTTCAAACCGATCTGCCGATGGTTTGTTTCGACGATGACGGCGAGGCGGGCTTTCAGGCGTTGCTGGACCCCGGTTCTTTCGAGATTTTCCGCCCTTCCGACGCCGATGTCGCCATGGTTCTTTACACGTCGGGGTCCACAGGCCGCCCGAAAGGCGTGCCGCTGACCCATTTCGGGCACCTCTGGGCGCTGCGCATGCGGACCGAAAAAGGCGGGCCCTATGATCATCACCGCGTGCTGATCGCAGCCCCGCTGTATCACATGAACGCGCTATGCGTGGGTTTGTTCACATTCGCCGCCAAGGCGACGGTCGTGTTGCTGCCTGAATTCACGCCCGAAACCTACATGGCTGCGATCCCGCGGTTTCAGTCTACGTGGATTACCTCCGTGCCGACCATGCTGGCCATGTGTTTCGCCGATCCCAAGCTGGCAGCGAAGACAGATTTATCAAGCGTCAGTATCGTCCGCATGGGTTCGGCGCCGGTATCGCCGAAACTATGGGAACGGGTTACCGGAGCCTTTCCTGACGCCAATATCGTCATCGGCTATGGCACGACCGAGTCGGGTCCTGTTGCCTACGGTCCAAGGCTCGGCGAGGCCCCGCCGCCCTTGTCGGTGGGTTGGAAGATCGAGGGTGCCGATACCAAACTCATCGACGCTGAAGGCCTTGAGGCCGATGAGGGAGAGCTTTGGCACCGCTGCCCGGCCAATATGCCGGGCTATCTGAATTTGCCCCAGAAGACCGCCGAAGTTCTGACTGAGGACGGCTGGTACAAAACCGGTGACGTCTTCCGGTGTGACGAAGGCGGCGCCTACTATTTCGTCGGCCGCGTTGACGACATGTTCAATTGCGGCGGCGAGAACATTTATCCCGGCGAGGTCGAGAAGGTTCTCCTTGCGCACCCCGATATCGAAGACGCCTGCGTTGTTCCCATTGCCGATGAGATCAAGGGCTTCAAGCCGGTCGCCTTCGTCGTGCCCCGCGCGGGAACAACAATTGAGGCTGACGCGGTCAAACAACACGCCTTGGACAATGCACCGGCATTTCAGCATCCCCGTCAGGTTGAAGTCATGGACGCATTGCCGTTGGCCGGACCGGGAAAAGTTGACCGAAACGGTCTTGCCGCCAGGGCCCGCGAAAAGTGGCAAGGCGCGCCACAGACGGAAACCGGTTGATCGATTGAGTTTAGCTTGAAGGAAGTCTGACACCATGAAAGCAGCGGTTATCCTTGAACACGGCGGCCCCGGATGCATTGCAATCGACAATGATTTCTCGGCCCCCACCCCCGGCCCGGGCGACGTTGTCGTCAAGGTCGGCGCCACGTCACTGAATTATCACGACATCTTCACCCGGCGCGGCATGCCCGGCATCAACGTGCCCATGCCCTGCATCATGGGCCTCGATTTCGCCGGCGAGATCAGCGAAATCGGCGGCGACGTTACCGATTGGAAAGTCGGCCAGCGGGTCCTTGTTGACCCGGTCGACCGGGTCGGTCCGGGCGGATTGATCGGTGAGATGTGGCATGGCGGTCTAGCTGAGTTTTGCAGCGTCCCGGCACACCATCTGGTCGCCCTTCCCGACAACGTATCCTTTGAACAGGCCGCTTGCCTGCCCGTGGCATACGGCACCGCGCACCGCATGATGTATACCGTCGGCGATGTCCAAAAAGATGACAAGGTGTTAATCCTGGGCGCGTCGGGGGGTGTCGGGACCTGTGCGGTCCTGTTGGCCAAGGCGCGCGGTTGCGAGGTCATCGTTTGCGCATCCACGGACGAAAAACTCAAGCGCCTCGCCGAATTGGGCGCCGATCACGGTATCAATTACACGCAGGAGGAATTTCACAAGTGGGTGTGGAACGCTTTTGGGAAGCCGCACCGCCGCCAATGGGACAAGGGTGTCGATGTGGTCGTGAATTTTACCGGCGGCGATACCTGGGTACCGTCCTTGAAGGTTGTCCACCGGGGCGGCAAGATCCTGACCTGCGGTGCCACCGCCGGATATGACCCGGCCGAGGACCTTCGTTACATCTGGTCTTTTGAGTTAAAATTTTTGGGATCCAACGGTTGGATGCGCGAAGATTTGGAGACCCTGATCGCGATGATCTCAAGCGGCGATCTAGATCCCGTTGTCGATAGTGTGTTGCCGCTGGAAGACGTCAATGAGGCGTTCCGATTGCTGGAAGACCGTGAGGTCTTCGGCAAGGTCGTGGTAAAGATTTAGATCAGAGGAGCTATTCTATGACTGACGCCAAAACGCCCGAACACCTCGACCGACAAGCGGTTCAAGATATCTTCGATGCCTCGCCGTTTATCTCTACGCTCAACCTTGAGGTTGGCGAATTGAATTACGATACGATGGAAATTTCCGTCCGCATGCCCATGCAGGCGAGCTTCGAACGTCGCGCAGGTACGGCGCAATTTCATGGCGGACCGTTGGCCGCATTCATCGACGTGGTCGGTGATTTTGCTATCGGCATGTTGGTCGGTGGCGGTGTGCCGACCATGAACCTGCGCATCGATTATTTGAAGCCGGCCATCGGCGCCGCTGTCACCGGCACGGCGAAGGTCCGCCGCCGAGGCCGGTCCATGGCTGTTGTCGATATTGACGTCTCAGATGAAAAAGGCGCACTGGTCGCCGTCGGTCGCGGCACCTACGTACCGATCACCGGGTAGAGATAACATCATGAATGACCCCGCCGCCGCCAATTGGATCGGATTGTGGACTCTCTATCGGCGCGAAGTCCGCCGCTTTTCCAAGGTCTATACCCAGACCATCATGGCCCCCATCGTCACCACGCTGTTGTTCTTGTCGGTCTTTTCACTGGCGCTGGGCGGCTCGGCACGGTCCGTCGCCGGCATCCCCTTTCCGGAATTCCTGGCACCTGGCTTGGTCATCATGGCAATCGCCCAAAACGCCTTTGCCAACACTTCATCATCAATCATGACAGCGAAAGTCCAGGGCAATATCGTCGACACGTTGATGCCGCCGCTGACACCGCATGAATTGGTGTTCGGGTTCACCATGGGTGGCATCAGCCGAGGCATTGTGGTCGGCACGGCGGTGGCGGTCATGATGCATCTTTTCGTCGGGCTGAAAATTCATGCGCCGGAATTTATCGTTTTTCACGCGATCATGGCGTCGATGATGCTGGCGTTGCTGGGCACCATTGGTGCCATCTGGGCGGTGAAATTTGATCACATGTCGGCGATCACCAATTTTGTCATCACGCCGCTGTCCTTTCTATCCGGCACATTCTATTCCATTCAGCGCCTGCCCGAAGCGGCGCAAATCGCCGCCCACTTCAACCCGTTCTTTTATATGATCGACGGGTTCCGCTACGGTTTCATCGGCCATGCGGACGGCAACTTGATGGCCGGCCTCGCCGTTATGGCGGGCATCAACGCGACGCTCTGGATGATCACCACGCGCCTCGTCGCCAGCGGCTATAAATTAAAAGCCTAATCGCCGCCCGCCCGAACCGTTGACAAGGCAAGCCACCGTCAACATACTCGGCGGCTTTCCCACGGGCCATGAATGGCCGGGATGGTTGAGAGCAGGAGAAGGGCGCCATGATCGACGCCGTCATGCCGACGTACGCACGCTACGATGTCACCTTGGAACGGGGCGAAGGCGTTTACGCCTTCAGCACGGATGGTCGCAGATTTCTTGATTTCGGCGCCGGCATCGCGGTCGCATCCTTGGGCCACTGCCATCCGCATTTGGTAGATGCGTTGAAATCCCAGGCGGAGACGCTGTGGCATTGTTCGAACCTTTATCATATTCCGGGCCAGGAACGCCTGGCTGAGCGTTTGGTTTCCCATACCTTTGCCGACGCCGTATTCTTCAACAATTCCGGCGGCGAAGCGGTGGAAATGGGCTTCAAGATGATGCGCAAGTATCACGCCGAGGCCGGCCATCCGGAACGCTACAGGGTGATCAGTGTGGAAGGCGCGTTCCATGGGCGTTCGCTGGCTTGCATCTCTTCGGGTCGCCAGGAAAAACATACCGCCGGGTTCGGGCCGCTGGTTGACGGTTTCGATCAAGTTGCATTCGGCAACATGAACGAAATGCGCGCCGCAATTACGCCAGAGACGGCCGGCATCGTCATTGA
>Ga0233433_10003157_pt1 | contig 13616 bp, 13 predicted proteins | sample SI_122_August201_5_FD_179868 | JGI IMG/M metagenome (GOLD analysis project Ga0233433, IMG submission 179868) | Seawater microbial communities from Saanich Inlet, British Columbia, Canada - SI_122_August2016_100_MG | ecosystem: Environmental > Aquatic > Marine > Inlet | place: Canada: British... | reverse complement strand
ATCATGCTCGGCGCGCTCGCCCTCGGGCAACAGTACCGACACATTTTGGCCGATCAGTTGGCCGCCGGGATAGCCGAACAATTTTTCGGCGGCCGGATTGAGCGCTTCAATGGTGCCCTGGCGGTCGATGATGATTACGCCATCGGCTGAGTTTTCATAGACTGCCCGATAAAGATCGCTTTCCTTGGTGCCCGCTGCCTTGGAAGTAAATTTACCACGCAACGCCGCCAAGCCCCATTGGCCGAGCCCGGCAATCGGATTGCCTCCCATGCGATGAATATAGAAATTCATCATCATTCGAACCGGTAACCCAATTGGGCTAAGATCCGGTTGCACCTCCCTGTTTATCGCCGAAATCTCAACACAGCGACCGTTTATTTTATATAGGTAGCGATCCAATTTATATAAGGGATCGTTTCGATATTATTTTGCATTATCAATATGGCTATCAACATCTAAGATGCGACAACTCTAGTATATCCACAATTATAGCTAGTAATCACCGAAGTTTCCACAAAAATGGTGACCCCGGCAGGACTTGAACCTGCAACATCCAGATTAGAAATCTGGTGCTCTATCCAGTTGAGCTACGGGGCCGGTAAGGGGCGCAAGTGATCTTATTCGACCCGCTCGAAGCGGAAATTGTCGGCATAGTTCTTTGGTCTGGGGTGTCTCGGCTTGGGTTCATGAAGCTGATAGCTGAGACCGTTGCGCGCCGCATACTCGATCGCCTGTTCCTTGGTGGCGAACTTGAGGCGCACCTGGCCCCGCATATCGCCGGACCCGGTCCATCCCATCAGCGCATCTGAGCGTTTGGCCTCGGCGGGCTCGAATTCGATGATCCATTGGTGCGTGTTGCCGCGCCCCGATTGCATGGCGGTTTTGGCCGGCTGGTAAATGCGTGCGTCCATGGGATTGCCCGATGTCTGTTGCGTTGCGTAACCACTCTATCAATTACGCTCGTTCAGGTTAATTTTCAACAACCAAGGTTCAAATTGGCTCGGTGCCAAGGCCCGATCTTGCATGGTCTGGGCTGTTGGCATAGCGTGAGGCCATGCTGAGCAAGGAACAGAACGAGCTGGTAACAAGCTCCGGCGCCGGCACGCCGGGCGGTCAATTGCTGCGCCGCTATTGGCAACCCGTCGCCCTGGTGGAGGAATTGTCCGACGCGCGCCCACTGCTACCGGTGCGCCTGATGGGCGAAGATCTGTTGCTGTTTCGCGACGAAAGCGGTGCTTACGGACTCACAAATCGCCACTGCCCACACCGGGGAGCCGATCTTAAATATGGGCGCCTCGAAGACGGTGGATTGCGCTGCCCGTTTCACGGCTGGCTGTTCGATGTGAACGGCGCCTGTTTACAACAACCGGCGGAGCCTCGGGACAGCAATTTCCACACCAAAGTTCATCTCAAATCCTACCCCTGCCGGGAAATCAATGGCGTGGTCTTTGCCTATATGGGCCCAGGGGAAGCGCCGGCGATGCCGGCGTTCGATTGTTTCGTGGCGCCGGGTTCGCACACTTTTGCCTTCAAAGGCTTCGTCGATTGTAATTGGCTACAGCTTTTGGAGGTCGGCATCGATCCCAGCCACGCCTCCTTCCTGCACCGGTTTTTTGACGACCAGGACCCGGCGGAAAATTACGGACGCCAGTTTCAATTCCAAACCGAAGAGACGGGCATCCCGATCACCAAAGTGCTGCGCGATTTCGATTGCCCCGAGATCGAATTTGAAGAGACCGAATACGGCCTTCGCATCTTCACCTTGCGCCGTCTCAACGATGCCGAGATGCATGTGCGCGTGACCAACATGTTCTATCCCAACGCCGCCGTCATCCCCATGAGCAACGACATGATGTTGACCCAATGGCATGTCCCCATTTCCGATACCCAAAGCTGGTGGTACGCCATTTTCACCAGCTTCGAGGGCGAAGTGGACAAGGAACTCATGCGCCGTGACCGGCTGGCGCTTTACACCGTCCCCGATTACAAGCCGCGCAAGAACAAGGCTAACAATTACGGCTTTGATGCGGACGAGCAAAGGCAACGCACCTACACCGGCATGGGAGAAGATATCAACGTCCATGATCAGTGGGCGGTGGAAAGTCTGGGGCCCATCCAGGACCGGACGCAAGAGCATCTGGGCACCGCCGACAAGGCAATTATCGCCAACCGGCGGATGCTGATCAAAGCCATCGATGATGCAGCCGCCGGCATCGATCCGATCATGACCGTTTCCAAAACCAACGCCGCTGACTTTATGGGACCAGTGGCCATCGACACCGTTGCCTCGGTGGAAAACTGGCGGGATGAATGGCTAGGCCATGCGGCCAAGCGGCGGGCGGGCTCTAGCTGGGCACCGGGTGTGAAACTGAAAACAGGGGCCGACGGGGAATGACAGAACCGGAAAATTATATGGGCCGCACCGGCTTTATTGAGCGCCACGGTTTGTGGGGGCCAGACGACGCCGAGCACGCAGCGGCGGCCCTCCGCATGATCGAGGAAAATGATCTGGAAGTGGTGCGCCTGTCGTTCGCCGATCAGCATGGCCTGTTGCGCGGCAAGTCGGTCATCGCCGATGAGGTGCCGCAAACCTTCCGCAACGGCTGCACTAACACCACCACCCTGATCGCCAAGGACACCGCCCACAAGACTCAGTTCCCGGTATTCTCGCCGGGCGGCGGCTTTGGCATTCCGGAAATGAGCAATGCCGGCGATCTGGTCATGGTGCCCCTGCCCGCCTCGTTCCGCGTCTTGCCCTGGGCGCCGAAAACCGGCTGGATGCTTTGTGACGTTTATTTCACCAACGGCGAGGAAATTCCGTTTTCGACGCGCCAGATATTCAAAAACGTGCTCGGCGACCTGGCGGATGAAGGCTTTGATTATCTGGCCGGGCTAGAAGTGGAATGCCATATCTACAAACTCGAAGATCCCAAGCTGGCGCCCGAAGACGCCGGCCAACCCGCCGAGCCGCCGGAGGTCAGCCTTTTGGCGCACGGCTTTCATTACCTGACCGAACAGCGCATGGACGAATATGATCCGATCCTGGAAATCGTGCGCGGTCATTTGCTCAAACTGGGCCTGCCTTTACGCACCTTCGAAGTGGAATTCGGCCCCAGCCAGATCGAAATGACCTTCAAACCGGCACTCGGGCTGGAAGCGGCCGACAACATGATGCTCTTCCGCAGCGCGGTGAAACAGATCTGCAAGCGCAATGGCTATCATGCCACCTTCATGTGCCGGCCAGGATTGAAGAACGCCTTTTCGTCGGGTTGGCACCTGCACCAATCATTGATCGACAAAAAGACTGGCGCCAACGCCTTTATGCCGGCAAGCGATGATCAATTGTTATCGGAGGTCGGCATGCAATACGCCGCCGGCATCCTCGCCCACAGTGCCGCGGCCTGCGTATTCACGACGCCAACCATCAACGGCTACAAGCGTTATGCGCCCAATTCTCTGGCCCCCGACCGCGCTGTCTGGGGGCGCGACAACAAGGGTGCCATGTTGCGCGTTATCGGCGCCGGCGCCGATGATCCGGCCACCCACCTGGAAAACCGGGTCGGCGAACCGGCGGCCAATCCTTACCTCTATATGGCTTCGCAAGTTCTATCGGGGCTCGACGGCATGCACGCCAAAATGACGCCGCCAGCGCCGAGCGACGATCCCTACCACGCCGACGCCGCGCCCCTACCCGCCAATCTGATGGAAGCCTTGGCGGCGCTTGCAAAAAACCAGATGTTCCGGGACCGTCTGGGCGATACCTTCGTCGATTACATTTTGGCGTTGAAAGGCGCTGAGGTGGACCGTTTCTTCTCGGCGGTTACCGATTGGGAGCACAAGGAATATTTTGAAATGTATTGAAAAAATGGTCGGGGCGCCCAGATTCGAACTGGGGACCCCCTGCTCCCAAAGCAGGTGCGCTACCAGACTGCGCCACGCCCCGACATTAATGTTTTCAATGGCTTATGGAAATATCCAACTAAGCAATCCGTTGCGATCTAAGATAAAGCGCGTTGGATATTGGTTTGGTCATTGTGGTCGCGTTTGTGTACCATCACGGAACATTATTGTCACCTTGTTGAATTGGGCGCCCCCGATGGCACCTGAAATTACCACATGAACTGGATATAGGATGCCTGAAGAAAACGTCAACGAAGAGATCAATGCACTCGTGGCCATGTTCCGACAAGAGGTTTCAAAAATTGGCGACGTATCCGAGGAAATCAAGGCCATCGCCGGGCAGACCAATCTCTTGGCGTTGAACGCGACCATCGAAGCGGCACGGGCCGGTGATGCCGGCAAGGGTTTTGCTGTCGTGGCGGGAGAAGTAAAAGCCCTTTCCGGTCAAACAACCAAGGCGACCGATAACGTAACCGAAGTTCTTAAATCGCTGACTAATCTGATTGACGCCCTCGAGTCTCTCGGCAATTCATAATTTGAACGACGACGACGCGAACGCGAAATTTTCCGAAACATGGCATACACCTATTATATAGACCCCGAAGTCAATTGCATCTTCATCCGCCAATTCGGAGAATTTGAGGTTGGAGAAGGGTTCCTGTCATTCAAGGCTATCGCGGATGATCCGTTGCTTGATCTATCCATGAACATCTTACGCGACATGCGGGATGTATCCATTCCGTCCATCTATCACGACAGTCTGGAGGAAATAAAAAGGGTCCGGGATCAATTGGAGTGGGCGACGGCATATTTTGAAAATTGTTTGAATGCCTGGGTTGTCGGCAATGCGGCGGATTATGCTGTTGCGCATCGCTGGAGCGCGACGACCCGATTGGACCGCCGCATAACGCGGAAACCATTCCGGAATATGGCGCCGGCTAGGGAGTGGCTCGGCATTCCCGATGGATACCAGATCAAATATCCACCGGCCAGTCAGCCATAACAGCCACCCGGCGCCCTCGCCAAGCATGACTGGCGTGCTGGCTCTACCGAATTATTGATTGGCGGGCCGGATCGTTACCGGGTTATGTTTATCAATGATGGTAAACTTGCGTTACATACATCTCGTGGTCTTGGCCGCGCTCGTCTCGGTCACCATTCTCATGGCCGCCCTCCCGGTGGCGGCCGGGCCGTTTGAAGACGCTGCCGCCGCCGAAGCTAAGGGCAAGTACAAGGCGGCGATTAAGCTTTACCAAGCCGCCGCCAAAAAAGGCAGCAACAAAGCCAAACTGGCCATCGGCAACATGTATATGAATAGCCGAGGCGTCAAAAAGGACCTCAAAAAGGCGATCAAATGGTTTCGCCAATCCGCCAATGCGGGAAATGTCGCCGCGCAAAGACTAATGGGCGTTATGTATGATGGCTCGAAGGGCGTAAAACGGGACAAAATCAAAGCCTACAAATGGTACGGAATTGCCGCTGCGCATGGGGATTCGGAAGCCCATACCCTGAAAAACACATTGAAATACCGCATGAACCTGATGCAATTGAACAAAGCGCAAAAGTTGATCGATCGGGTTATAAAGAAAAACAAAGGTCGCGGCACCCGCAACCACCGCAATCGGCGCCGCCGCTGAGCACTACGGTTGGAGCCGGGCGCTGCCAACTCCGGCGCGCCCATGCGCTCGCTCCAGGCCCAGATCGGGGCCGTGAGGAACAATGCCGTTGCTCGGAACCGGCCCGGCGCCGCTATAGATGCCGGCCTTCATGGTCTCGATATCGGAAACTGCGGCGATGCCGGGGGTCTGGTAGAGATCGCGCAAATAGGCCGACAGGTTTGGATAATCCTCAATGCGCCGGAGATTGCATTTGTAGCCGAGATAATAGATGGAATCGAAGCGGATCAGATTGGGATAGAGGCGCCAATCGGCCAAGGTCTGCTCCGGCCCGCAGAGATAACGCTGGCCGCTCAAGCGTTCTTCCAATGCGTCAAGGGCTGCGAACAAATTGTCTAAGGCCGCATCGTAGGCTTCCTGGCTGACGCCCCGCCCACATCTATTGACGCCGTTATTGATGCCGTCTAGCACCATTTCGTTGACCGCATCAATGTCGGCGCGCAAGGCTTCAGGGTAAAAGTCGGGGCTGTCCGGTGCAACGCCGACAAAGGCCTCGTTGAACATTTTAATGATCTCGGAGGATTCGTTGGAAACAATGGTCCGCTTTTCGATGTCCCACAAGGTGGGCACCGTCACCCGGCCCGTATAGTCCGGCGCCGCCAAGGCATAGACTTCGTGCAGATATTTGACGGACGTATCGGTGCCCGGCACGATATGGTCTTCGAGGAACGTCCAGCCCTCGCCGCCCTCGGTTTGGCGCGTGGTGGTCAGACCGATCAGTCCATCCAGGCGTTTGAGCGCGCGTAGCAATTCGGTCCGGTGCGCCCACGGGCAGGAAACCGAAGAATACAGATGGTAGCGCCCAGCCTCGGCCTTGAAGCCGGTGGAGCCGTCGGCGCTCAACCAGTTCCGGAAGATGGCGTCGAACTTAACATATTTGCCGTCTTCACGAATTTCCTTCAGCTTATCCTCATGCGTCCATTTACCGTCCAACAGGTGACCCAAGGTATCCTCCCTTTCAGAATTGTGCGGCGTTGACTTCGCCGACACATCTGCAAAATTAGGCGGCAATCATACGCAATTATCTGACAGGAATTCAATCATGGCAAAAGCCGCCGTCGTCCACGAATTTGGAGGCCCGGACGCATTCAGCATCGACGACATCGAAGTGGGCGCTCCGGGGGACGGCCAGGTACGTATCCGCCAGACTGCCATCGGCGTCAATTTTGCCGAGGTCAAGCAGCGCTCCGGCGACAGCTATAACTTCCCCTTAGGCGATCTACCGATCATCCTCGGCCGCGAAGGCGCCGGCATTGTCGAAGCTGTTGGCGCGGGCGCCGAAGCATTTAAGCCCGGCGACCGTGTGGCTTACGGCATGGGCGGCACCGGCGGTTATGCCGAGGAACGGCTGGTTGCGGCCAATCGCTTGCTGCATCTCCCAGATGGCATCACGGAAGCAACCGCCGCTTCGGTCATGGTGCGCGGTCTGACCGCCTGGTATCTCGGCCAGCGCGCCTACCCCATCCAGCCGGGCGATTGGGTCCTGGTGCACGCCGCCGCCGGCGGCGTCGGGCTCATCCTAATTCAGTGGGCAAAGCATGTGGGCGCCGTCGTCATCGGCACCGCCGGCAGCGATGCGAAAACCGAAATCGCGGCGTCGCACGGCTGCGATCACGTGATCAATTATACCAATACCGACGTTGCCGGCGCGGTGGCCGATCTGACCGGCGGCGCCGGTGTGGCCGCGGTTTTCGATGCAATCGGTCGCGACACGTTCGAGGCATCTCTCGACAGCCTGGCCGACCTTGGTCATTTCGTCACCTATGGCGCCGCGTCCGGCGACGTCACCGGCATCGATCCGAAAATATTCATGCACAAAGGCTCGCTCCATTTCACGCGCACGTCCCTGCGCCATTACACCAAGAAGCGCAGCGACTTGGAAACCGGCGCCCAGGCGCTATTTCAATTGATCAAAGATGGCGCCATCCGGCCCAAGATCAACCAATTCCATGGCTTGGAAGAAATGGCCGCCGCCCACAGAGCCCTGGAAAGCCGGCAGTTGACCGGATCAGTGGTGGTTAGGACCGGCAATTAGCCTCTAAATTCCATTGTCACCGGTCATTGTTTTACCGCCCAGGCGCGCCCGGCATCGGCCTCGACCTCGCTCAAGCCTTGGTCGGTCAGCAGACGGGCGACCTGTTTATGATCCTGGCGGATTTCGTATTTGGGGCCGTACCAATCCACAGTGTCCAACCAGGTCAGATGGAATTGCTGGCGCAAAGTCAGACCCGACGGATGCACCGAACAGATCGGCAAAAACCTGTTGAAATAGCGGACTATGCGAATACGGCTCATGATAAAGGACGGAATGAAAAACACCCAGCACAGCCAGCGGCTAAATGTGACCAGTTTCGTAAATTCCCATCCCGGCGTCCAAAGGCGAAGCAAGTTGCGCAATATTTGAAATTTGGTCGATGGCACTTTCTCATAGAAATTATAGAAAAGCCGCCCACTTGATCTCAAATAGGCCGGCAGACTTTGCATGATCTTGGCGGGATCGGGCGTGTGTTGAATAACGCCGGCGCAATGCACCGCATCGAACACGCCTGGCTTGAACGGCAGCGCCAGTAAATTCGCCTGGATGATATTCACCTCGCCTCGATTGGCGCTATGGCCGCTACGATTGTCGCTGGTCTCTTTGCATGCATCGACGGCGCTCGATAAATCACAGGCCACAACGCGGGCTCCGGCTTGCGCCAATTCGTCGGCAAAGCGCCCGGCGCCGCAACCGGCATCAAGGATGATCTTGCCTTCTATCCAAGCCGGCTCCCATTTTGTGTCATTCAGAAGGCGCCCACCTGAAAGGTTATGTCCGCCCAGGCGGTCGATCTGAGTGGCGCTGAACAATTGCCACTGATAGCCAAAGTTCTCCGCGTAATTTTCATCCGCCGCGACAAATCGGGGAATACCGTTGGTGATCGGATATACGCGGGCGCAGGAAGTGCAGGAAAGCTGGCCTTCAATGATGTCCTCACCCGATGATTTTTTATTATCCAAGACAAGCGCCACCTCGCCCGCGCAATGGGGGCAGATCAACAATTCAAGAACCCATAATTTCATTTGAGATATTTGCCGAGGCTTGGAGAGACCGGACTAGCTCTAACCGCAACGTCATTGCTGTTCAAGAACAGAATGGCCGGGACCGACTAGCGGGCCGGAGGCGGGCGATTGCCTTTGGCCCCTCTTGCACTAAGATGGCGACTGGAAAAACCGCCTTCGGAAATTTCATGGCTCTTCTTTTCATCAGCGAAAACGATGATCCTTCGGTCTGGAAGGCCGAGCTGGCGAAGGCAATCCCCGAACTTGAGGTGCGCATTTGGCCCGATAGCGGCGACGCTGGTGACATCGAATATGCGCTGGCCTGGAACCCACCACTGGGTCTGCTCGCATCCTTTCCCAAGTTGCGCTTTATCCAGGCCCTGGGCATGGGCATCGATCATTTCCTGGCCGATTCCGATATGCCAGAAAATGTGCCTCTGGCGCGACTGGTCGATCCCGACATGGTGCGCCAAATGACCGAGTTTGTGATCCATGCGGTCTTGCGCTTTCATCGCCAGGCCGCGCTTTACGCACGCCATCAGGGCGCACGGCTTTGGCACCAGGAAGCAATACCGGACACCCGGAAGGCTACTATTGGTATCATGGGATTGGGCATGCTTGGCGCCGATGCGGCGGCAAATCTAGATGCGATCGGATTTCGCGTCCGGGGTTGGAGCCGCCGGCCCCACGAGCTGGCGAACATCGAAAGCTTCCATGGCCGGAATGGCTTCGAAGATTTTATCAGCGAAACCCAATTCCTGGTGTGCCTGTTGCCCCTGAACGAAAGCACGGCGGATATCATCAACAAAGATACGCTGGCCCTACTACCCGAAGGCGCCTATGTGATTAATGCGGCGCGCGGCGACCATGTGGTCGAGGGTGATTTGTTGAACGCCATAAATTCCGGCCATATTGCCGGCGCAGCGCTCGATGTTTTCCGGACCGAGCCGCTAGCGCCCGATCACCCCTTTTGGGCGCATCCCAATATTCATGTCACGCCGCACGTCGCCGCCCTCACCAACCCCCTCACCGCCGCCCGACTGGTAGCGAAAAATATCCAGCGCGCGGCGGCAGGCCAGCCACCGGACAATCTAGTAGATTTGAGGCGGGGTTATTGAACGCTTCAGCGTTGAATAGGATCAGCTTTATTACTGCAACAGGCTGCGGATCAGCGCCTGCGTGCCTTCGGGCCGGATGCCGCCGAATACGGTGTGCATGAATAGCGGAGGGCGGCGGGGAGATTTCCCTTTTTTCACGAAACAAAACCACCTTAAAGAACGGTTAGTCTACTTATTCGTCCAATTGCGATGGGTCCGGGGCATCAACCAGCGCGCCGGTGTCATCCTGATCCAGCACCCAGCCGCCTGAAATTCGCCGCCACAACATGAACCCGCCAAGCACCAGCAAAATTGGTGCGACAGCATAGGGGCGAATGACACCGTCCATCATGAAGACCGAAGGCGACAACGCCATGACAAAGACCGGAATGAAGGCCAGGGTCCATTTTTCCTTGCCGCGGCTCTTCTGGTAAGCGGGAAAGAATATCGATACCGCGCCGAGGGTCAGGAAGAAAAGCGACCAGGGCCGGGTAATAAAGGGTGCAAGATCGGTCGTTATGGCGAAAGCCTGAGAAAGATTTTTCTCGGCGATCGAGCCCAGAACGACGCCCAAAATAACCGGCACTATCGGAAATCCCAACGCCTTCAATACGAATCCGAACACGCCAAATAGGAACAACGTCCACATATCAAATTCAATATTGTTCAGCGCGAAGACGCCGACGGCGGTGTAAAATAAGATAATCGACGCCAGGATATACATCTTTAACCGGGTGATGCGGACAAACCCTTTGAGTGTGATCGATTGCAGGCCCAGCATCATGAAAGTGGCAACGAAAAACGAGATGAAGATGGAATAGGCGATGACCGGCTGGTCGGCGATAAAGGAAGGTGACGGCACCACATCGTGGATCAGCAATGCACCGAGCATGATCGCGGTAACAATATCGCCAGGGATGCCGAGAGCCATCATGGTGATCAATGTGCCGCCCGCAGTCGCGTTGTTAGCCGATTCCGGCGCAATAATACCGTCGCTAAAACCGGTGCCGAATTTTTCCGGCGTCTTGGATGATTTCTTCGCTTGATCGTAGGCGAGAATATTGGAAATGGAGCTGCCCGCCGCCGGCAAGATTCCAACAAATATGCCGATGATCGTGGAGCGCAGCAAATTAACCCAGCTTTTCAGCACCGCGATTGCCGCCTTGCGGTGTTCAATTTTGATTGACTGGGCATCGCCATCTGAAATCTTACTCCGCGCCATTTCAGGGTCACGCACATCATTGAGCAACTGGCTGAAGGCAAACAGGCCGATCAAGACCGGCAAGAACTGAAAGCCTTGCACAAGAGCTTCACTGCCAAAATTCAATCGCGGTAAACCGAAAATCACATCGGTGCCAATGGTGGCGACAAGCAGCCCGAGAAGTCCCGAGATCAACCCCTTCAGCAAGTTGTCCGCGGCGAGGCTTGCGGTAACCGTCAATGCAAATATGACCAGCGAAAAGAAATCCCAAGGCTGAAATTCCAGCCCGATTAGCGCAATTTGCGGAGCAACCAGTACCAGGACAATGGCGCTCAGGATTCCGCCAAAAAACGATGACCAGACGCCAAGTCCGAGAGCCAGACCTGGCTGACCATTCCTAGCCATCGGGAATCCATCGAAGGTGGTCGCGACCGAAGACGGCGTGCCCGGTATGCCGGTTAAAATGCCCGACATCAGCCCGCCTGAAAGCCCACCCACATAAACGCCCATCATGGTCGCCAGTCCGGCCACCGGTGTCATGGAAAAAGTGAAAGGCAACACCAGCACCACGGCCATGGCGAAAGTAAAGCCTGGAATAGCGCCAGCAATAAGCCCGGCGACGACGCCGACCGCCATTAAAATCACAGTGGAAATTGTGAACAATTCCACCGATGCGTTGATGATATTTTCGATAATCATCGCCAGGCGCCCTTACAAATAAGGAATGATCTCGCCCGAAGGCAGGATCACGCCCAGACCGAAAGTAAATATCGACCACATAATGCCGACGGCGGCGACGGCGATTGTTCCATGAACCACGATGTCTCGGGGGCGGTATCCTCCAAGATAGGTCAGCATGGCGAAAACGAACAAAATGCCGCCGATTAACATACCGAAATACGGCATGGTGATGAGGAATATGAAAAACAGGAAAAAACAAACAATCGGGTTTTTGTAATAGCCGATCCAGCCGCTCAATCCGCCCCGTTTTTCACGTACTGGTTCGCTCTGCAGTAAGGAGCGCACCAAATATACAAATGATAAAATAGTCAGGGGCGCCAGTATGATGCGCGGCCACAAGGCCGATGACATCTGGCCAAACGTAGCCTCTTTGATGCGGAAACTTGCGTTGATAAACAGCGCACAGATAATCAACAGGGCGATTGCAACAATGACGTCTCGATTGATGCGCATGGCTCAACCAGGCTCTAATGAATATTGGGGCAGAAAGAAATGCAGCCCAGGCCATGCGGCCCAGACTGCATATTCATACCGCTCGGAAACCGCTCCTACTTGTAACGGCCCATTTTGACTGCTTTTCCCGCAACTTCAAAATCCGCGTTGGTCGCCTTAAACCAAGTGGCGTAGTCTGCCGGTCCCTTATAGACCAGCGACGTGCCTTTGGCGGCCATGCTTTTCTTGAACTTCTCGTTCTCGGTCGCTTTTTTGAATACGCCGGCCCAATGATTGATCTTATCCATGGGTGTGCCTTTCGGCGCAACAACGCCGCGGGTTAGCGAGAAATTCATGTTAACGCCCAATTCCTTCAAGGTGGGAAGGTCGGGAAGCAAGTTGCTGCGCTTATCCGCCGCGATGGCAAAGGCTTTCAATTTACCGTCTTTGCGCTGGGTGCGCGCCGCCGCCATGTTGATGCCGCCCAAATCAATGGACTTGTTCAACAGACCGGTAATGCGCCCCGCCGTGCCGCCTTGGAACGGAACGTACTTGAAAGTCGTTCCGGTTTTGGCGCCCAAAAGTATCCATAAAAAATGACTGGTTGCGCCCATGGAAACGCCGGTCGGGATTTTACCGGGAGCCGCCTTTGCCGCCGCCAACATACCTTTGAGGTCATTGTATTTGACGTGTCCGCCAGCGCCGATGATTTCCGGCGTATCCGTCACCATGGCAACCGTATCAAAACCATCCCAGTTGAAGCTGGTGACTTCATTGATATAGCTCACAAGTATGCTCTGATGTACCGCGAACAATGTGCAGCCGTCGGCTTTGGCTTTGAAAGCTGCTTTCGCGCCCTTGGTGCCGCCCGCACCAGGCATGGTGACCACTTTCAATGCCGGTTTGACACCAGTGGCATTGATTGATTTTTCGAAGACGCCAAAAATGACCGCGGTACCGCCGCCTGGGCCCCATGGAACGATCAGTTTGGCCGTGCTGCAAGCGAAGCTTGGCGCCGCGTGAGCATCTGTTGTTGCCGCCATTGCGCCAGCAAGCGCGACGCCGCCGACCAAAGATAATACAATTGCTTTCTTCATAAAATAATTCCTCCCGGGAATCGTAAATACGAGTTAAACCTGAACATATCCGCTCAATTCGAACAGCGGCATAATGCCCGTATTATCTAGATTGGTGCGAAATTGCCAACAACTAATCGAAACCTTTCCGGTAAGGTCTGGTGTTGGGCTTATGTCATTGCAAAACTCTTGCCTCATGTCAGCGAACCATGATTCCGTCAATTTGATATTGATGATGACAGGGGCGGAGGCGGGCTTGGCCGGACGGCCTGAGGCGGAATGAGGATGCCTAAACACACTTCAAATCTAGAATTTAAAAAGCGGAGATCTTCAAATCTAGAATTTAAAAAGCGGAGATCCCTGTCCGCAATTTCAATAGCAGCTTCTGGCCCAAGCTGTGTATAAACACTTTCTGATTATTTGCCGTCACGCGTCCGAGCGTTTCACTAACTGC
>Ga0233433_10003155_pt1 | contig 13622 bp, 8 predicted proteins | sample SI_122_August201_5_FD_179868 | JGI IMG/M metagenome (GOLD analysis project Ga0233433, IMG submission 179868) | Seawater microbial communities from Saanich Inlet, British Columbia, Canada - SI_122_August2016_100_MG | ecosystem: Environmental > Aquatic > Marine > Inlet | place: Canada: British... | reverse complement strand
AATGTTACCAATGGATGCTTCTTGTTCAAGCTACATTGCTGATAGGCTGCAGCGAGTCCAAACCTCCCGAACCGATGGCTTCGGTGACCACTGTGATGCTGGAAAGCCCAGGCTATGCTTTGGTCAATAGTGACGAGCCGAGCACTGGATTACAGCCTCCAAGTGATCAGTATGCCGACCTGTTAGAACGGGTCAATCAGTCTGGTACAGGAACTGACCAGGCTCTGCGGTTGCTTCCGCTCCCTGTAGAGTCAGAGCTGAATACTCCATGTGCTGAGTGTTTGCGCTTTGATATAGATGATGATGGCGAGATTCTGCCGCTGACGGATGGGTTATTGCTGATGCGGTTTCTGTTCGGTTTCAGCGGAGCATCATTAATTGAGGGTGTTTTAACCGATGCAGCGGGTAGACAGACCAGTGCAGAGATTTCTGATTTCCTTGGAGAAAACCAGGCGCTGTTCGATATTGACGGTGATGGTGAGGTGCAGGCGCTGATCGATGGGTTGCTTTTTATTCGTTATCTTTTTGGCTTTGAGGGCGATGCGCTGGTGCAAGATGCTCAATCAAGCACTGCTGTGAGAAAGACCGCACTTGAGATTACGCTTTATGTGCAGCAATACCAGGATAGTGACTGGGATGGCTCGGCTGATGCCTTTGACGCTTTTCCTCATGATGCAGATGAAATTTTTGATACTGATGCTGATGGCTCGGGTAATAATACTGATTTCGATGATGATGGCGATGGTATTTTGGATATTGAAGATGCCTGGCCATTGATAGCGCTGGATGGGCGTCTTGATACTGATGCGGATGGCCGCCCGGATAGCTGCGATGCAATCTGTGCAGCGCTGGGAATGACAGCAGATGAAGATGACGATGGCGATGGTATTGCTGACCTGGTTGATACCGTCACGTTAGTAGCGGAGATAGGACATCCCACCTTTCTCAGCCCGCACGGCAAAGCCATTGCCATTAATGAGAATCTTGTTTACGTCGTCAATACCCCGGATGATACGCTCGATGTCATTGATATAGGCAGCCAGCAATTGATGGCGCGAATCCAGGTGGGTGTCGACCCGGTAGCCGTTACAGTGCGGCCAGACGGCCGTGAAGTGTGGGTCAGCAATCATGTCTCTGATACGGTTAGTGTTGTCGATACGGATCCTGCCAGCGCAACGTATCAGAGCGTCATAGCAACTATCCAGGACCTGCAATGGGAGACGCTATCGACGCGCTTCGATGAACCGATTGGCATTGCTTTCGCGGATAATCAAAAAGCCTATGTGGCGCTCGGGCCCGGTAATGAAATAGCCATTGTTGATGTCGGCAGCTATACGGTATCAGGTCGCCTGGGCATCGCAGCCCAGGACCCGAGGTCCATCACGGTTAAGAATGACCGGCTCTATGTGATTCCCTTCGAGTCCAATAACCAGACTCAGTTATCGGGTTGCCTGGCCAGTAAGATCGATGGTGATACCTGTACTTATGATGCCGTCGAGCATGCTTTCACCAATAACAATGTGCTGTCGCTTAATTATGATGCTGATATTGTCAAGAATCCTGAACTTCCAGATCGGGACTTATTCATATTCGATACCGAGACAGACCAGCTGGTTGAGGTTGTGGAAGGCCTGGGTACGCTGTTATATGACCTAACCGTTGATAACCTGGGTCGCGTTTTTATCGCCCAGACGGATGCCAGGAATACCGCCAATGGTCGCTCAGGAACCCTCAAGGAAGGTTTGGATGAAATGCAGAACCGGGCGTTTTTGAATCAGGTCACCCGGCTGGACTGTCTTGAAGGAAGCTGCCTGGAGCCGATTTTTTATGACCTGGAACCGCGTCCACCGGAAAACCCTGATTTTATTACGGCCCTGGCCACGCCCTACGGCATTCAGGTCAGTGCTGATGATAAAACGCTGGTTGGTACGGCTGCGGGGTCAGATAAGGTATTTACCATGGATGCGGCCACGGGAGAAGTTCTCGGCCAGGTCGGGGTTGGTAGTGTCCCCAGGGCGCTGGTGCTGCAGATGGGTGAGCAGGGCGTCGCGCTCAAGGCTTGGGTACTCAATGCGGTGGGTAATTCCGTCAGTGTGGTTGATTTGGCTTCGCTGGACTCGCCCCAGCTGGAAAACACCATCGTCTTAGAGGATCCCACCGAGGCAAACCTGAAACTGGGCAGGAAGGCATTTAACTCTGCGGCCGCCTCTTCTACGGGTACTTTCTCTTGTGCCAGTTGCCATCCGGATGGGCATACAGACCAATTGCTTTGGGTCCTGGATACCCCCATCTGTGATGTTGATGGCTGTACCCAGGTTCCACCTCGGCTAACCATGCCCATAAGGGGATTACGGGACAGCGAGCCTTATCATTGGGACGGTATCCCAGGTGATCCCTTTGGCGGTAACAATACCGCAAATATTAACGGTGATGTCCTGCCTAATTGTGAGTTGGGTAAGCCGGAAACCTGTGCTCGGTTTCTGGTCGATGGGAGTCTGGCCACCACCATGTGCGACCAGGATGACTGCCCCGCCAATGACGAGAGTAAACCGGGGCCGTTGGATGCCCTGGAACGCGATGCTTTAAGTCAGTTTATTCTCAGTTTTCCGTTTCCTCCAGCACCGGAAAGACCCTTTGACAATAAGCTCACTGAAAAAGCAGAAGCCGGGTTCCTGGAATTTAACCTTGAAAAAGACTGTGGTAATTGTCACCGGATGCCTTTTTTGGTCAGCACCAATACACCGGGTACAGGAATGGATGCGCCCACCTGGAGGGGGGCTCATGATCGCTGGATGATATTGCCCCAGGGGCGGATCAATGTCATTGATCTTATGAACATCGTTAATATGCCGGATCATTTTCCTGAGGAGAATATATGGAAGCTGGCAGGCGCCACTGACCTGGTATGGCAGATGGTAGTCGAAGGCAATATGGGTTATTCCGGTTCGTTTGCCAGACAGTTGACCCTGACCGCTGAGACTGTCAACCAAACTGGTAGTGGCCTGATTATGGATGCCCTGGAACAATCTGCAGCTGAAGCGGGGATAATGCTGCGTGGCGAGGGCCGACTGCTGGATGACGGGCAGAGCCTGTCGTTGCTGTATCAGGATGGTATCTATCGTGATCTGGTTGAGCCAAACCGGCGTTTTAGTCGGGCTGAGCTGACTGAGGCAGTGAGTGCCGGGCAAATGCTAGTGACATTAACGGGATGGAGCGGCAGAAATGTCGGCTATGCTTATCCGCAGCCCGGGCTATGGCCATTAGCTGATATCCAGCAGCAGTCTGGGGTGATAAATATTGCTCATCTGGCTGGGGATAGAACGCTGACCATGAATGGTCGTCACGTACTTGAAGGGGCAGCAGTGATTGTCAATGGCCGCAGGGTGAATGCCGAGGTGTATTGCCAGGGTGGGGCCATGCCAAATTGTCTGGATGAGATCGTCGTCGTGCAGTTGCAGCAGGTGCCCGAAATCGGCGGTATGCACTTCCTGCAGGTTCAGAATCCGAATGGTAAATATAGTAATGATACGATGTTTTTCTCAGATCTGGCGCCAATTCCTGCTCGACCCGGAAATATTATCGGTAGTGGTGGGGAATTCTCTGCCGGCGATGGTAACTGGGATTCGGTCCAGCTCAATGGTCAGGTTGACTTTACCAATGCTTCAGTGGAAGCGACTATCAATTCAGTCTCTTCCAGCCAGCCCTGGCGGGTGCAGCTTAATCACCTGGTCAGACTGGTTGAGAATCAGGAGTACACCCTGTGTTACCAGGCCAGGGCCGATGCGCCTCGGACCATGACAGCCTATCTGGACACGGGCGCAGACCAATACCAGAGCCTCAGTGGTGGCCAGACAACGGTTAATCTGACCACCTCTTATCAGCAGTTCCGCCATACCTGGACGGTTCCATCGACCGACCTGACTTCGCGGGTTGCATTTGATCTGGCTCAGTCACTCAGCAAAGTCTATCTGGATAATATCGGTTTATATGAGGGTAATGATTGTGGATCACCCTGAGCACATGGATTGACAGCCCTGCGGCGGGTGCCTGAGGTGGCACCAGGGAAGTGCGCCAGGGGCTAATCGCTTGGGCTATCCTATAGTCGCTTGTGCCACCGGTCCTTACGGCGAGGTGTGCTGACTAGATACTGCCCGCCCAGACACCAGCCATGGTTTAACTCAGTGTTAAATTAACATTTCCTGCTCCAGAGCACTTTGCTACCATGCAGATCTACTTGGTGGAAAACGTAAAATGAAAGACATTCAGTTCAGCATTATTGAGTCTAATGGCATGAAGCTGCGCTTAGCGGAGGCAGGAACGGGTCCGCTGGTGCTATTGATCCATGGCTGGCCGGAGTCCTGGTATTCCTGGCGACATCAGCTATCAGCACTGGCAGCGCAGGGTTACCATGCTGTGGCGCCTGATATGAGGGGCTATGGTGACTCGAGCGCGCCTGCAGATCCGGCTGAGTACCGTATTGATAAGCTTGCCGCAGACGTGGTGGGTATTGTTGATCACTTCTCAGAATCAAAAGCCACTATCATCGGCCACGACTGGGGCTCCATGGTGGTCTGGCATGCAGCGCTGTTTCATCCTGATCGTTTCAATGGCGTCATCGGTATGAGCGTGCCCTATGGCGGTCGCGCCAAGGTCGCACCTCTGCAAAGTTTCAAAGCCGCCATGGGCGATAATTTCTTCTATATCCTTTATCACAACGAGCCGGGTGGCGTGGCCGAGTCTGAGTATGACAGTAACCCAAGGGGCGTATTGTCACGACTGTATGCCTCACCTGACACGCCACGAGCACCGGCGGTGGTGACTGATCCAAAACGCGCTGCGGGCGGCTGGATTGATCGTCTCGGTGCGCCGCTGGAGCAACCTGACTGGCTCACCGAGGCCGATCTGGATTATTACGTCAATGAATTCACCCGCAGCGGTTTTAGAGGTGGCGTGAATTATTATCGCAATTTTGATACTAACTGGGAATTAACGGCCGATCTTGATCCGGTTATAAAAATCCCATCGGCATTTATCTCAGGCGCGGCAGATGTTGTTATAGGGGGTGCCAGTCAGGAAGGTCTTACCGCCATGATGACACCGGTTATGAGTGATTTTCGTGGCGTCACCCTGATTCCTGATATGGGGCACTGGGTACAGCAGGAAGCGCCGGAAGTAACCAATGAAGCTATTATAGGGTTTTTAGGAGGCTTATAAGAAATTGAACTCAAAGTCTTTGCGGACTTCTATAGCGTCGAGTTCAATATAGAAAGCACCTTAAAAATATAAAACAAATGGTAAAGTTGTTAACAGGCTTTTCTGGTGCCTTGTTAAAACCAGTCAAATCACCTCTGCTAGCACCGACCTTAGAGGTTTAGCAGGTGGTAGCACCGGGAAATTAGGACTGCTTGTTATGCACTTGTGCGGGATGGGTTATTGTTTGGATTCATTGGCTCCCCTGTTAGAGGCAGGTACTAGAAATCAGGCGCTTATAAAATAGTGGGCGCAGATGGAAACCAGGTGGTTGCCTGACCGTGTTGGCTCCGCGGTATAGATTGAAAAGTTAGTTTAAAAAATTGGATTGAGACGATAGCTCGAAAGGATAGCTCGAAAGGATAGCTCGAAAGGATAGCTCGAAAGGATAGCTCGAAAAGATAGCTCGAAAAATTAGCTCGAAAAATAGCTCGAAAAAATAGCTTGGGAGGATAAGCTATGAAAATTATCCAATTTCTGTTTTCACCCATCGCCTTCGGCATCGGCCTGCTGGCGCCGCTTATAGCCCAGCTGATGGCGTTTGCCGGCTTATCCGTGGTTGGCGTTCCTGACATTTGGGTGGGGTTGTTCATCGGTGCTCAGCTCGGGCTGGTTGCTCATCTGCGTGGTAGCTGGGTATGGGTCAAACCATGAGCACGGTTGACCTTGATAGCCTCAGTGAGGATGAACTCGATGCCCTGGAGCGACGCATTGCCGGCAAGTACATGCATATCGTTCCCTGGGGAGCAGTCGCCTGGGGACTGATCAATCTGCTGGTCTGGCTTTCATTGTTTCCGCTGGTCATGCTTGGGTTGATGCCTTTGTGGCTGGCCTTTCCTATTGCTGTGTTGAATGTGATGCTATGTTACCTGCCGTCGCATGAGGCACAGCACAATATTATTGGCCGGCAGGGGAGCAGGCTACGCTGGTTAAATGAGTTGGTAGGGCATTTGTCACCCATCCCCTTGGGCACACCTTACCGGGTGCTAAAGCACACCCATCTCGAGCATCATGCCCATACCAATGAGCCTGGCCTGGACCCGGATTATTCGGTTCATGCCGCATCCAATAAAGATTTTTTCTGGCGCAGCCTGATGAACCGCCAGCCTGGCTCGACCAGTAATGCGGCCTATGCCAATGCGCTCGAGCGGGTGGGTAAATCGCCTATGCTGATTGATGCCCTGGTATTGCAGCTGATCTATCTGGCGGTGCTGTTCGCCCTGGCCTGGAGTGGTTATGCTCTGGAAGCCGTACTGCTGTGGTGGCTGCCCAGGCAGATTGGGATCACCTATATTCAGTACTACCTGAGTTGGGCACCGCATCGGCCGGGGCAGAATCAGGATCGCTATGGCGATACCCGGGCCTTTAAAAGTGCCCTCGGGAATCTGTGGTCCATGGGCATGCAGTATCACATCGTCCACCATCTCTACCCGAGAATCCCGCTCAGTCTGACACCGGCGGCTTATCGGGAGCTCAGGCCGATCCTGGCGCGTAAAGGCTGTGATTTAAGCGGTATGTAAGGGTTAGCCTGAGGCTGCTTGTAGAAGCAACCTGAGCCTGCTATTTCTGTAGAAACCAATAGGTTTGCTATTTCAGTGGAAACCAGAGGTTGCTGGTTTAGTAGAAACGAAGGGGTCTGCTAGTTTAGTAGAAGCTTAGATTGCTGAAAATCACAAGCCGGCGACAGGATGGCTGCTTAGATGCTCGCCAATTTCCCTCAGGATATTCGGCCTTACTGCATCCGGGATGTTATGGCCCATACCCTCGAAGATCACCAGCCTGGACTCATTGATCAGCTCGGCCGTATGCTCGCCATGCTCGACGGTGAGCAACGGATCCTCCCGGCCATGGATCACCAGGGTCGGCGTGGTAATAGTTTTGACGGCATCAGAACGGTCGCCTGCATGCAATATAGCCATCACCTGGCGGGGAATGGCCTCGGCGTGGAAGCCCATTTTCTTCATGAATTCAGCGCGTTTGCCTTCTTCATCTTCATTATCAGCCATGTTGCGAATGGCATCGGTGGATTGTTTGTCGGGTTGGGGCAGATGCTTGGCCCAGGTGGTGGACATGATCGACACCAGGGTTTGGCTTCGCTCAGGATGCTCTGCGGCAATCACCTGAGCAATCATGCCGCCCATAGAAGCGCCAACCAGGTGGGCCTTATCTATCTCCAGAGCATCCATTACATTAATGATATCCTCGGCCATATCGCTGAGCTGGTAAGTCGTGGAAACGTTGAGGCCCAGGCGGTATTTCAGCAGTTGCCACCACAACACCGGATTATCTTCCTCGGCGTATCTGATCGATTCACCGGTGTCTCTGTTGTCGATTAGAACAACCCGGTAGCCGGCAGCGATAATGCCGCGAACAAAATCGTCTCCCCAGACGGTGTGTGAGGCGCCCAGGCCCATGACTAAAACAGCCGTCTCGGCATTCTCTGGGCCGAGTACTTGATAGGCAATCTCGACGCCATTGGTATTGATGTGGCTCATGGGCTGCGAGTCCATGTAGCTGCGCGAATACTCGGCCAGGGCAATGGGTCCATAACCGGCCAGCATGGTCAAGAGCAGGGTGCTGATTAATTTGGCTGGTTGCATGATTTTCATAGTCGGGACCTTTGTTACTGGCGATGGCTGAACGGGATCGATGCCGGTGCTATTATGACAGCGCCATTAAACCCTGTTTTTATTAAGTCTTGCAATTGAATCGATTGGTTTTTATGAACTCTCACAGCGCTATACCCTAAGGCTGCAAAGGCTAGGGTCGCCATCTGGTTCTATGGTGCATTTGCAGGTTATGATCAAGGCACCTGTCGAGGAGAGATGATTTATGCCACTTGCCATGCCGACCAAAGGAACACCCTGGGAAACCCTGCAACCGGATATGATTGCCCGGGGCCAGGGTGACGCCAAATGGCGGGAAGGCAAGACGGCCGTTTATGTATTCAACGCCGGTGAAGACGTTGCTCAAGTTCAGAAGCAAGCTTACACGCTGTATATGTCTGAAAATGGTCTTGGTCCGGCCGCCTTTCCATCTCTGATGCAAATGGAGCGCGATGTAGTTGATATGGGGCTTTGGCTGCTGCATGGCCCTGAAGGCTCGACCGGCAATATCACCTCCGGCGGTACGGATTCCATCACCATGGCGGTCAAAGCCGCCCGGGATTATGCCTTAGCCCATAAAAAAGTCTCGGGTCAGCCGAATCTAGTCATTCCTTATTCGGCCCATCCCGCGTTTGATAAGGCCTGTATGATGATGTCGTTGGAGTTGCGGCGGATTCCTGTAGGTGATGATCTGCTGGCCGATGTGGCTGCCATGGCAGCGGCCATTGATGACAATACCGTGATGCTGGTGGGTTCAGCGCCGAGTTTCCCTTATGGCCTGATTGACCCGATTATTGAATTAGGCCAATTAGCCGAAGAAAAAGACCTGTGGCTGCATGTGGATGCCTGTGTGGGCGGCTATTTAGCGCCGTTTGTGCGTATGAATGGGACGGATATAGCCGATTTTGACTTTTCTGTTGCCAGTGTCCACTCCATATCAGCTGATCTGCATAAGTATGGTTACTGCGCTAAGGGGGCTTCAACAGTGCTGTTTCGCAGTGAGGCACTGCAGCAGCACATGATCTTTGACTGCAAGGACTGGCCCAGTGGCCGCATGATTACCCCTACCTTAGCCGGCACACGCCCTGGCGGCGCTATCTCGGCAGCCTGGGCGGTGATGAATTATCTGGGTGTCGAGGGCTATCGACACAAGCAGGGCCAGGTAACCCAGGCCCGTGAACTGATAGAGGCAGGTGCAGCCAAGCTGGGTTTTACCGTGCTGGGTGAACCCGTGCTTGGCATTACCACCCTGGCGCATGCTGACTGTGACGTGTTTGCGGTATACCGGCGCATGTTCAAGCGGGGCTGGATTACCAGCCTGACCACCGAGCCGAAGGCGCTGCATCTGATGCTGTCACCGTTTCATCTTGAGGTCACCGATGTCTACCTGGCAGACCTGAAGGCCAGCCTCGATGAAGTCAATGCCGGTGATACCCGCACCCTGGGTGAGGCGCGCTATAGCTGAGGTCAGTGCTTCTTTGTGGCGCTTTTTTTGCGTTTCTTTCTTTGGGTTCCTTTATTTTCTTTTGCGGTCTTTTGTGGTCCTTTGCGGTCTGTTTTAGTCCTTTGCGGCCCTTGGAGCGGTGCTTTGCAGTTTAGGCGTCGCCGAAGCCGACGAAAGAGGCAACTTCTTGTACAGGGCGGCGCCTCGATACCACTGCATTGGCCGGGAATGCCTCGTCTGGATAACCCATGGCAACGCAGATCATGATGACCTGGTCGTCGGGTATGCCAGCGTGTTCACGTACCACGGGAGACTGCATGATACCCTGGCTGTTAACCACAGCACCCAGACCCCGTGACCAGGCAGCCTGGACCAGGCCAGCGACGATCGCGCCGCAATCAAACTGGGCTATGTCGCCGCCTTCGAGTTCCTTATCGTAGGTGACGACGACGCACAATGGCGCATCAAACTGCCGGAAACCACGCAGCACCCAGTCCTGGCGCCGTTCGGCATCATGTCGCTCGATGCCCATGGCTTCGAATAACTGTACCGCAATTTCAATCTGCCTTTGTCGGTGCACGCCTTCGTAAGCACCATGCGAGCGTATTTCCCGGGACGGCTTGACCCCGGCCAGGTTGAGCTCCGTATTGCCTTTCCTGATTTTATCCAGCGGCTCACCGGTGACCACGAACAGGTGCCAGGGCTGGGTGTTCATGGAGGACGGTACCCGTAGGGCCAGTGATATGACCTCCTCGATGATTTCTTTTGGCACTGGGTCGGGTTTATAACCCCGGATGCTGCGCCTGCCCTGGACTACTTCCTCAAATTCCACTAAATCAATCTCCCTGTCATCGTATTCTGGTTTCCGCGTAGGTTACGCTAACTCAGGTAGTTAAGGCAAAAACTGGTTTTCCAGTCGACTCGGCTGGTAGTACAATCAGGATGCCTGGCATGATAGACCGAGGTGGGAGCTGAAGTTTGTTTTTCAGCTGTACGAGGACGGGCATTCAGGCCCTGGCAGGGTTTGGCCAGGACAGCGTCAGGGCCAAACAATTTAACAGGCGCTGCGCCGATGCTTGTGTCCACAGGCGTAGTCGAAAACGGGCTTGCTGTTGGAAATAGCTGGAAATAGCTGGAGAGGGGTAAAGAAGGCAAAAATGCTGAACCATCGAAACAGAAAAGAAAACCCCTATCTGCAGAAAAACTATGCCCCGGTTACGGATTTAATCGAAGAATCTAACCTGGAGGTTATCGGTCAGATTCCGCAGGACCTGTCCGGCCTTTTTGTCAGGAATGGTCCCAATCCCATGAACAATCCCAAACCGGCAAAGCATCACTGGTTTTCAGGGCAGGGCATGTTGCATGGTGTGCGCCTGGATTCAGGCAATGCCCTGTGGTATCGAAATAGACCCGTCTCAGCTAACGGTAATAGCCCCAATACCCATGTCATTTCGCATAGCGGTAAGATCTACGCCATTGTTGAAGCCGGTGCTGCGCCGGTTGAGATTGATCCAGAACTCGGCTCGCTCAGTGATGCGCCGTTCCAGGGAACTTTGAAGCGCGGTTTTACCGCCCATAGCAAACTGGACGCGGCCACGGGCGAATTGCATGGCATCTGTTACGATTTTGCCAGAGGTTATCGTTTGCAGCATATTGTTGTCGGTAAGGATGACCGAGTCAGGCAGACCCAGATCATCGATCTGCGTAGCAGGCCTATGGTGCATGACTGCGCCATTACCGAAAACTATGTGTTGATTCTTGATCTATCTATCACCTTCAATTGGTTTCGGCTCGCTCGTGGCTATTTCCCCATGGCCTGGAACGATAAGCACCAGGCCAGAATTGGCCTGCTCAACCGAAAAAATGCCGCAGCTGAGATCAAGTGGTTTGATATCGATCCCTGCTATATTTTTCATCCGGTTAATGCCTATGAGAATACAGTGGGTAATGTCGTGTTTGATGCCATGCGTTACCAGCGGCTGTTTGATAAGGACCGCAATGGGCCCTTCACGGAATCGCCCCCCTTATTAACCCGCTGGCAGTTGGATCTAGCAAAGGGGACTGCCCACCAGCAGCAACTGGATGATAAGGCAGCTGAGTTTCCGAGAATCCATCCCGGTCTGGAAGGTCAGGCGCATCGTTTTGGCTATGTATTGGGTCTGGGTCCCAGTGCGTTAACACCTGATTTTGATTCTATTATCAAATACGATTTCACTAAAGATCGTTCTGAGGTTCATCAGTTTGGTGCGGATAAAATGGGAGCAGAACCCGTATTCGTGCCGGCAGAACAGGCTGAAAGTGAGGACCAGGGTTATCTGTTGTCTTACGTTTTTGATCGCAGTAGTAATAAAAGCAGTCTGGAGATTTTCAATGCCCAAGATCTGCGCTCTGGGCCGGTTGCGGAAATCAAGCTGCCGCAGCGAATCCCTTTTGGCTTCCATGGCAGTTGGGTACCAGCAGCATAAGTGCCGTCAGGCAGTCTCTGCTGGCAGGGTTGCTTTGTAAGAAATGTTTGAATGGAGATGAGTAATATGAGTGACCTTGGCTGGCCTTTCGTTGCGGGTAAAAACACCTTTATTAAACGAGCTGATGGCATCTACCTGTATGATGCCAGTGACAGACAGATCATGGATGCCGCTGGCGGGGCGATAGTCGTTAATGTCGGCCACGGCCGTCAACGCGTTGCAGATGCCGTAGCTCGAGCCACCCTGGATTACAGCTATGTCGTGCCTCCCTGGTTGACACCCTCGCGACAAGCCATGCTTAAGGTATTGCAGGAACACTGGCTGCCTGAGTATCTGACCCGTGTACACATCACCTCCGGGGGCTCAGAAGCCAATGAAGCGGCTATGAAAATGGCCCTGCAATATCAACAGGCCATTGGTCAACGTGGTCGTACCCGTATAATCGGTAGGTCAATCAGTTATCACGGTACGACTCTAGCGACCGCTTCCATCAGCGGCCACCCAGCCAGGAAGAAGGGTCTGGAAACTGCCTTGCCTGGCTATCTTGAAGTAGACACGCCTTACCCTTTGCGGTGTCCCCTCGGGGCCTATCATGAAGACGCAGGCGCTTTCTATGCAGACCAGTTGAGAACATTAATCGAACAGGAAGGCGCAGAGACCATAGCGGCTTTCCTGGCTGAACCAATTACCGGTTCCTCCGGCGGTGCAATTGTACCCCCAGATGACTACTGGCCGCAGGTACGTGAAATCTGTGACCAATATGGCATCGTCCTTATTCTTGATGAAGTGATGACGGGTTTCGGCCGAACCGGCAAGAAGTTTGGTTATCAGCACTGGCCAATCCAGCCAGACATCCTGGTGGGGGGCAAGGGACTGGCCGGGGGCTATGCACCATTAGGCGGCGTATTTGCAACGGATAAAATCGGCGACGCTATCCAGAATGCGGGCTTCCCGGTTATGTTCAACACCTTTGGGGCGCACCCGGCGGCCTGTGCTGCTGCAGCCGAAGTATTACAGATAATGGTTGAAGAAGACCATGTGAACCGGGTAGTTGAATTAGGTCAATATCTGCACACAAGCCTTAATAATGCCTTCTCTAACCACCCACATGTGGCTGAAGTGCGCGGTCGGGGTTTGTTGGCTGCCATCGAGATAGTCCGTGATCGGGATGATTTGTCCTCGTACCCGGTTGATCAGGAAATAACCAACAAGGTGGTTGGCGCAGGCCTTGAAGCTGGGGTATTTTACTATGGTGGTGGAACGGGTGATGTACGAGACGTGGTCTGTATGGGCCCACCTTTTGTCATCTCTGAAGCGGAAATAGATAAGATGGTCGATACGCTTTCTTCAGCCGTAGACAGGGTCCTTGCCTGAAACCAGCAGATCTGGATCTGGATATAGTGGTTGATAGGCTGTCTAAATTAACTATTATAGCTTGGCCTGGCTGGAGATCGTTAGCCCCGTTATTTGGTCTTCTTTCGGTGCCTATTTGATCCAGTGTGCATACCGATGGACTGGATACCGCGATTCGCCCGTTTCAAACAGACAAACGGATAAACAAACAGATAGCAGGAGAGATGTGATGAAATTAGGATTAGGTGTTGGCCCCATGGGAGCGCCTGGTGGCGAGCGGATTATTGAGCTTGCCCAGGCAGCAGAAAATCTTGGCTACGACACGATATGGTGTCCTGAGATTTATGGTATGGATTGTTTTACACCATTGGCATGGATTGGCGCGCACACTTCCCGGATCAATCTGGGCACCTCCATTATGCAGATCTCTGCGCGCAGCCCAGCCAGTGCTGCCATGCATGCTGTTGCCATGGACTACCTGTCTAATGGCCGCCTGATTCTAGG
>Ga0233433_10003153_pt1 | contig 13626 bp, 16 predicted proteins | sample SI_122_August201_5_FD_179868 | JGI IMG/M metagenome (GOLD analysis project Ga0233433, IMG submission 179868) | Seawater microbial communities from Saanich Inlet, British Columbia, Canada - SI_122_August2016_100_MG | ecosystem: Environmental > Aquatic > Marine > Inlet | place: Canada: British... | reverse complement strand
AAACATCATTTGCACGTTCTAGGGCTTTCTCAACAGCCTGTATTTTAAACGATTGGGTAAATCGTGCTTTCATTTTATTTTCCTCTAATTAAAAATTAGAGGCGACAACTAGCCTGACACAAGGGGCTTGTGCGTCCGAGAAAGTTCATCCCGCAGTACTTCCAACTCGTTTTGGTCTGCTTCAGACTGTGTGCATTTCCTTGTGGTGTTGTGATGTGTCAACACTTTTCAGGACAAGAAGGATACGCCACTATATCCGGGGGGAAGAACGGCAACACATGAAGATTGCAATCGAATTAACAATGGAGGAGCCACACCCCCCTAAACTGACCTAAAGCACGATAAGCTCTGATAAAAGCTTCTTGCCCCACATCCTGAGCCTCACTTAGATCTTTGACAAAACGATTCGGTAATTAAACAACACGGTTCTGGTATTTCATCACCAGTGTGTCAAAGGCAGCCTTATCACTGGCTTGTACCCGTGCGACCAATAGGGCATCTAGTTGTCGATTCGTTTGTTGAGCACCCATTAAAATCCTTTTCAGGATTAAAAGGCAGATCGTAGCTTAAAAAGTTCCCTGTAATATCGTTTTTTAAGGTTTATTTATAAATTCAGGGTTAAAAGTGAATTTCTGTTGAACCTTTATGTCTATTAACGACAAAGAGGTTAATTGTATGAATAATAAAATGGAGGGAGCATGTACCGTCAATATCAAACTACGGTTATGAATCGGCCGAATAAATATTACCGCCATAGACTAGCAGAAAATAGCAGTGATCCGTTAGAACTAGAGTCGTTAGCGGGTGATAAGGTAGAGGGGGTGCGCAAAGAGGTAGCCCAAAACCCTAGCACACTTGTTTCTGCACTCGAGAAGTTAGTAGGTGATGAAAATAAGCAGGTGCGCAGGTATGTAGCCCGAAACCCCAACACATCGGTGCTACTACTGGAGAAGTTATCGGGTGATAAGGATCAGTTTGTGCGCGATGAAGTGGCCAAAAACCCCAACACACCAGTGCCCATACTGGAGAAGTTAGCAGGTGATGTAGATAAGCAGGTGCGCAGGTGTATCGCCCGAAACCCCAACACACCGGTTTCACTACTGGAGAAATTGGCGGGTGATAAGGATGGGGATGTACGTGATGCAGTAGCTGTCCATTATGCTTGTATGTTTGGCGCTTAGTGGTCAAAAAATGAAGGAACATTAGGGCCAATATGATAGGTACACAATCTGTATTATTTTAATCTGACTTAGACTCAAGCGTGACAAGATGAAGAGGTGGCTAAACTTCTTTGCGTTGTGAAAATAGATCTGAAATAGAAAGGCTAACTGTATCATTGTCATAGCTAGTTGTTTTGGTTTGGATTAAAAAAGCATGTGGGTTTTTTGTATATGTTGGAGATGTTTTTAGTCAACAGCCATTGCTTAACCCTTTGGTGAGGCCGAGCTGGGGTGCTATTTGTCTAGGGAACAGAAAAGAATCTTTGCTAATGTTCCTGACACCCTCATTGCTGTCGATGATAGGACTAACCAAGAAAAGGGCGATAAGGGACCGGTGAGGTGGAAGCCTCCTATGAAGTCCTATTGGTGCGATTATGCCAAGAAGTGACGATTGATTAAGGGGAAATATAGGCTGATGGTTAGCGAAAGGGAGAGAAGATCTTTGACTGTTATCACGTCTCGGTGTCACTAAAAACTAATACCCAAAATCACACTTCTCAATTTTATATATGATGACTTTACTCATCTGATGTTGAATCAATAACCCTATCACTGATCTGTCGCATGGCAGCGAGATGTAATGCGGTGATATCAGCCTTAACATCAACTCTTTGCTCAAACCGGTCTCGCCAATCATCGGGTAATCGGTTTTTCAGGTAGAAAATCTGAGCGGTTACATTACCACCGGTGACGCTCTCGAACAGACTGTTCGACACCTCAGCTAAACCTTTGGCGCGCACCAGATCGATGGCTGCTTGTAATTCCTGATTGATCTTCTTGTGCTTCTGATAAGTTAACGCCAAGGGCAGTGGCAAGTTGCCGGTAAGTTAAACCACGTGAAGCCAGTTCCTCGACTTTTTCCAAATCAAATTTCATCAGAGGTAGGCCAGGTTAATTGGTTGTAGAGGGGGTGGGGGTATTGCTCATAATGCGCGCTCCTGTATCTCAAGGGCTGATAATAATATCGACCCCCACCGATATAATTTAAGGGGGGTAATGGATATATTATACGCTCATTTGGTATGTAATGAATGGGCTGTGGAGAAGACTATCAACATTATTATGGGTGGCGCAGAACTTATCCTCCTTGTTGTTGTCTGCTGAACTGCGTTGGTTGATATTCAACAAACCTCCAATACTTTTGCGTGCGTTCTCCCTTTGATATTGACCAACGCACCTACCAAACACCTAGTTTAGTGTAAAGCACTTGGAGTGCTATCTACAGGAACACCGGGCTACCGCGTTTTACCCCTACGCATATTGTCAGAAGAACCTGTATACCAATACAAATACTTTGTTATAAATTAAGATCTCAATAGGGACTTTAGAGAAGGGAGAGAAATGAATCAATTAAGACTTGTAATGAAGGCTTTGTTAGTAATTTCATCACTTAATTTAGCATCATGCTCAGTTGGGATGGCAATGCACGGAAAAGAAGATGTTAATTTAGCTTCAATTGTTGTAATGAATTTAGGACAACCTCAGAAAACAATTGCTAATGAGCATGGGAGAGTTGATACTTATTTGGTTGAACGAGGAAATGCAGCTTCGATTGGTAGGGCTGTTGGTCATGCTGCTATGGATCTTCTAACTTTCGGTATTTGGAAAGTTATTGATACTCCTATAGAAGGTTTTGCTGGTGAAGAATTTACCCTTACCATCGAATATGGTACTGATGATAAGCTCAAGTCTGTGGCAACAACTCTTGGGAAATTAGAAATAGGGTCATTAAAATAGGACGAAGTTTTAGTTAATAATTTAGTGTCTAATAAGATTAACTATTCTCTTGAAAAGCAAAGACCTTCGGCTAGATTTGAACTGCTCTGTTAGCAAGTCGAAATTATTGTGAGCGCACTCGATGATTTCAAAAGCGGACGCGCTCATTTAAAACAGCGAGCCCGTTCATTTTAGACAGAGCATCCGCTGGCCCCTCTGGAGTCATGGCGTCTGGATAATGCCTGTCTCTGGAACGAGGGTACCTATGATATTTGTAATTCCGTAATCACTGAGTGTGGGAGCAACAATCCCAGAGTCAACAGTCCAGATGCCTTGTATTAGCTGACTCTTTGCTATTTGTGGTATGGTTTTGTCATAAAATTTACACAGCATGCTGTGGCTCTATTCGGAGGGTAATCTTGCTCCAGCTCCCATAGTGGCATCTGTGGCAAATGCACAGGCTAATGCTCCTACTGAAGCTGCTAAAGCTGCAGAAGTTGCTGCTGCAGAGGCCGCTAACGCTGCATCCTCTGCACCAGCAGTATTGGTAACTATTGAGTTGGTTGGGGTTTCTTCTGATAGTGATTTGTTTTAGTGCCTATTCAACATGATCTTGGGTTGAGGTGATGTTTGAAATAGAAATAATATATTTATGAATTCAAAGCCGTCATTAGCTTTTGTTAACCAACAGATCAAGAAGATGCGCCTTAATGGGGTTGCTTTTGATTTAGATAAATATCTTGATTCGTTTAAATTAAACAAGAATGCAGTTGCCAGTTTGAAATGGCTGAATAACCCTGTTTGGTGGAGTCGTATTGAGAATAAGTCTTGTATCTTGACGCCCCCGATGTTTCGTTTGTTAGATCTTTATGGGCAGATCAGGATTTTATTCATTCTTTTCACCGCTTAGCAAAACCACTCCCTGAAAGTGATGAGCAATTAACGAATATTTTAAATGATGAGTGGAGTTCGCCATTAGACCTGAATAATTCTTTGCATTGGATTATCCGTTGTCCAAAAGGGGATCCTTACGGACTTTTAAGTTTAGTTGATATTTCTTGTCAACATAGGCGTTCTGAAATTATTTTGGGTGTGGTACCCGGTTCACCCTTTGGGTTATCGACTGCGGCTATGTTGACCTTATTTGAGTTTTATTTTAAGAAAATTAAATTCAATAAGATTATTTCGAATGTTTTTGAGGATAACCCGAGATCGTTAAAAAGTACCCTGCACCTTGGCTTTCGTATTGAAGGAAGTTTTCTGAAGCATACATTAGACCCTAAAACTAATCAGTTTCAAAACATGACTCAATTAGGTTTATTAAAAGAAGATGCTTTTTGCTCAGGAAATGTTCGATTAGCCAAAAAGCTGTTTAGTTAATTCCAATACTTTTTTTGGTTGAGATGATGCGTTCTACCAACGATTGTTCTAAAACTTTGATAAGGTCGAATGAGGATTTTAAGTTTTGCAGTAAGGCAGAAAAATTATTACTATTGCCATTGAGAAAGTGAAAAATATTTGTTGATGTATAGGACAACACAATGACACAAATTACCGGAACCTTTGGTGGTTCTAATTATCAGATCATAACAACCGGACTCAATTTTTCTGAGGCTCAAATCACTGCAGAGGCTGCTGGCGGATACTTGGCTATTATCACTTCGAAGGAGGAAGATGATTTCATTTACGGCCTTCTGGGTACTGCAAGTATTTCGACTACAGCACCAGATGGAGGTGGTGTTCCTTATGCGTGGATTGGGGCAACAGACGAGGTATTAGAGGGGGTATGGCAATGGGTTGATGGATCGGCTGTTGCTTCATATACAAATTGGGGTTCCGGGTCACTTGGCTCAGAACCCGATGACTTCCAAGGGCAGGACTATGCCGCAATTGGATTATCCAGTTGGCCAAGTGGGATGGTGGGGTATGGTGAAGCCAGTCAATGGAATGACGTAGATGGCTCCAACATGCTCGCTTATGTCATAGAAACACCAGTTAATCTCTCGCCGACAGACATTGCTCTGGATAACAACTTGATTGCAGAGAATAAAATCGGGCTTCATATTTCAAACCTCACGGGCACAGATCCTAATGGGGGTACCCTTTCGTACAGCATTACAGGGGGGACTGATGCGTCAATGTTCGAGATTGTTGGTTCTATGCTGCATTTAGCAGCAAGTGTTTCCGCTGATTATGAAACTAAAAATAAATTGTTCGTTGAACTAACAGCAACGGATTCAGGGGGGCTCACATATAACGAAGAATTTACAATTGGTGTTATTGATGTAGTAGAAAGTTCAGACACACTTAGTAATGACATATTCTATGTTTCTGAAGATGGATACTTGACTCCGGTCGATGGGGGCGTGGGTGTCGACACTGTACAGTTTGAATTTTCAAATGATTATTTTCATGTTTGGCATGGTACCCAGAACGACTTCTGGGCTGGTGCGCAGAGCCTTTATAGCTTTGGTGATACTAGTACGAATTTGTTGTCTATTGAACGAATTGGATTAACTGACAAAGGCTATGCTTTAGATTTGGATGGTAATGCCGGTATTGCCGCTAAAACCATTATTGCAACGTTTGGTGCGGATAGTCTTGGTTCCTATATGTCTGCAGCTTTATCCGTTGTTGATGGCGGAACAACATTGGATGGACTCTGTGACTTGGTAGCGGATTTGAGCTTAATAGAAAATGAGATTGGCTCATCAACCAATGGTTCGTTTGTTGACCATGTTTATGAAAACGTCGTTGGTACTGCACCAAGTTCTGAAGATCATGATACGTATACCGCGTTATTAGATAATGGTACGTATACCAAATCATCACTATTAGCCCTAGCAGCTAACACGACATTAACAGGGGCTCTGGTTACAGAAAATTCAGTTGATCTCATCGGCGTTCCTGGTAGTGCAGATGGTGAGTTGTTGGCCCTCCAGTATGATATTGGGTTGGGGTGATTTCACGCTCTAGCCAAAGAAATAATTATTGCCCCCTCTGATAGTTTTAGTTTTTTTAATTAATTAAAGAGAACAGTAAGGATGAAAACTGCTCGCTCGCATTTGTATGACTATGACCTCGCATTAGATGATGCCTATCGTTTTGTGTCTAGTAACCTAAATAACCCTCAAATAATTTATGATACATGCCTGAGCTATGGTGTCACTAATAGCATGTTGGTAGAAATCGTAAATACTGAAATGTCTGGCGTAACAAAATCCCAAGTAATTGACTTTTTTGCGAGTCATGAAATTGATTCAAATGATCTTGATTCGTCAACTTCAGTTCCTGTTGTTTCTTATTCAACGCCAGATTTTAATGTTTTAAGTCATTCGGACAGTGGTTTTGATTGGTTTAATCGGAAAATTGATGTGTTTGGAATACCTATCTATGCAGCACCTGCTGTCGGGGAAGATAAACTGCTCCATGCAGCTAATATTATGGCGCAGTGGCTTGATAATAATGAAGATGGTTTAATTGATAATCAGGGGGTTCTTGATAATTTAATTGTCAATAAAGCCACGGTAGCTTTATGGGCAGAAGACACGGATACTGACTTGATTACTGAGGGTATGCAGCAATTTATGATGGACCTAGGTAGTGAAGAGACAAGACCTGAATGGCATTTAAAGGGACATACAGGGGAATTTGATGCTTCACTTGAAGAACTATGGCATTTGGTGACTCAAACAGGTTACGCATACCAATATCCTGAATCGGCTTGGTATACGTACGATGATCCAAGTTGTGACTATGGATGTATGAATACTGAGTATATGTATTGGGGAATGACTTCAATTCTTGGTGCGCAAGAAAATAGGGAAGATGAAATTAGTCATGAGTGGAAATTGAATACCAAAGAGTTAGTTCAAAGTACTGACCCAGCGCTATACGATTTGCTTACTGACCCACAATACAACTTTCCCACCGTTTTGCCTGATGGCAGTTATAATTTAATTGGTTAAAATGTATAAATAGGGGTGTTTTCACGCTTTAGCCGCACCAATTATTATTGCCCCCCTCTGATAGATTTGAAGGGGGGTATACCTTTAAAAACTCAGCCTGTTCGGGTGCAACGATTTTACAACGATCTGAGGTATCGATGACACTCAGTTTCGGATGACTTTACTCATCTGAAGTTGACTCAATAACCCTATCACTGATCTGTCGCATGGCAGCGAGATGTAATGCGGTAATATCAACCTTTTGTTCAAAGCGGTCACGCCAATCATCGGGTGATCGGTTTTTCAGCTAGAAGATCTGAGCGGTAACGTTGCCACCTGTGCGCTCTCGAACAGGCTGTTCGACACCTCAGCTAAATCTTTGGCGCGGCCCAGATCGATGGCAGTTTGCAGTTCCTGATTGATCTTCTTGTGTTTCTGAATAGTCTTTAAGTGTACCCCGTCAGCGCCATGTGGACCCATTAGTCTAATTGTATATGGAATACTTTTAGTTCATTGTTAACTTTACAGAGGAAACAATGATGAAAGAAAAAACAAGTGTAAAAAAAACCGTGCGCGATCTCCGTCGGCACACGCGTAAACAATACTCAGCCGAAGAAAAGATTCGTCTTCTCCATTTATGAATAAGTCTAAGTGGTTCTTGTCGTCGACAACCCAATAGGCAATTCGGTTTTCGATAGAAGCAAAGTCAGCATCAATAAAAGTTTGGTCTTTAGGGGTTTTGATCACAGAGCTAATGCAAGATGCGATGGCTTTAAGTTTCTGACCACCATCGTGCTTGCCGGCTAAAATATCTTCAACGGCCCTTATTTGTTTAAGTGAATGAAGATAACTATGGGTGCTTCTGGGGTCAAATGAGATTGCGTCGTGTTACTAAATAAACGATCTAAAATCAGTGAAAAGGTTTGCTCATAGTTGCAAAACTATTAATCCTTAACATTTTTTATAGACGCCTATTTTGAGCCCGGAGGCTATGCTTCTTTTTCTAATCTTTGCGCCTGCATTCTAATTCTTTAAACCATACTTTCCATTGCTGATATTTTTCAACTAGTGGTTTATGTATTGTCTTGATAACCGTTTCTGATTGTCTATAAGTTGTGGGTGATAAATTGTTAATCAGAATGGCCGTTCCTTGTAAACTGGAATGTCTTTGCAATACTTTAAAAACAGGTGAAGTACTGCAATTGGCAATGCCTTGTTGTAAACAAGATAAATTGGAAAGTCCTCCGGATAGATAGATACGTGTATTATCAGGTTGTTGATTAAAATCTTCTAAAATTAATGCGACTCTAAATATAATAGCTTCCAGTAATAAACAAGCGATCTGTTTTTTGGATAGATGTTCAACGGATTTGGAGAATTGCATTCTAATATCAGAACGAAAAAAAGGGGCTCCTATTCCAGTGGGTTCAGCGATACAAAATATATCAGCGATGTTAGCTAGGTCTTTTATTTTGCATGTTTGGAAAGGATAAATCTGTAAGGCAGCAGTTATGGAGTTTAGGGTCCCTTCAATAGCGATGATCTGGTTTCTTTGATGATCCTGATAAACTAGAGTGTGCAGATAGACATCAGTTTTTTTGTTAGACTGTTTGGGTTCGGAACGTGCGACAAAACCCCCAGAACCAAGATTAACCAAGATTTCGGATTCATCGTTGTTGTTAAAAGTCACATTGGCGAGCAATGCGGCAGATTGGTCGGCAATACTCACTTTTAAAATAGCATCGTGATTGAGGGGTAAATTGAGATTTATAGAAGGGTGGATTTTAGGCAAGATCTTTATAGGTATTGAAAAAATATCACCTAAAGTTTTTGACCATTGCCCTGAATGAATATCCATGAGCAGTGTTCTTGCAGCCATAGACGTATCTGTCATAAAATGCCTTCCTGCTGTCCAGTGCCAAATGATGAAGCTATCCAAAGTACCAATTAGCAATGTTTTATTAGCAATGCTTGGCAATAATTCTGGTTGTCGTTGCAATAAAGACCGGAGTTTGGGGGCAAAGTAATAAGGCGTTAAAGGTAGTCCGCTTAACTGCCTAATCAGTGGGTTGTGTTTGATTAATTCGGTGCAACTGGCTTGGCCGCTATTATCCTGCCATGAAATAAGCTTTGTTACTGGTAATCCACTTGTGCTATTCCAAACAAGAAAAGAGGATCTTTGATAGCAAATACCAAGTAATGGTTTTGTTTCACAAGTGTTTTGACATTTTTTTAACAGCCGCTCAACGATTGATAGATATTCCATTGCATCGCTGACATATTGGCCTTGGTCTACGCTTATTGTCGGTGCAAGGTCGGAAAAGCTGTCTTCAATTTGGCTGCTGTTATTACAAATTGCTGCTTTTATAGCGGTTGTTCCGAGGTCTAGGGCAATGGTATTTAATGTAGTAGCCATTTGCTTGCACATGATTCAATTTCTTGATCTATAGTCGCCTGATCCCATTTAAGTTCTTTGCTACAAAGCTGGGCTAAATGGTTGAGTTCAATGTCGGTCATTCTGTGTAGAATCAGTAAAGGGACACGCCGGCGTAGGAGGTCTTCTAGGTGAATAACCATCTCATTTTTCAGGCAGAATAAGAGGTCGGCAACAATTAAGGGTACATGAGGCATAATGCGTTGTGCTAATGGTGGATCCTGATCTATATTGAGTAGTATTTCAGCCACATGTTTTCCATGTCTGCGCAGTAACCAAAGAATGCTTTCATCATCAACACCCAGTGTCTGTGCTTTTTCACGGGTCTGTTGTTGCCATTCTTTGAAGTTTTGCTCAGGTAACCAGGGCATTGGGGTGGTAAGGGTTTTACCATCGATATGATTGCCGAGATAATGGCAAACGGCATCGACAATATGGCCGGCATCTTCACGAGATGAGGTTAATTTTCCACCGATAGAGTATAGCAACCCCTGATTAAATGATTTTAACTGCCAATCTCGACTCACCGATGAAGGGGATTGTTGGGTACTGCATTGTAGAACTCTGAGTCCTGCAAATTGACCTTGAATATCACTTTCAGTCCATTGTGTTTTTAATGCAAAATTAACTTCGCTGAGTAAATAATCTATATCCTGTTTTTCAACGGTAACATCATTGATATCGCCTGAATAATTAGTGTCGGTGGTTCCTAATAAAGTCTTGCCATACCAAGGAATGACAAAGAAAACTCGGCCATCACTTTTTGCCGTTAATAAGAGAGCTTCTTTTTCCAGTATTTTAGGTAGGACTAAATGCACCCCTTTTGATAACCGTCCCCATTGTTTTTCTTGGGCTGAATCAGCAATCCACTGTCCTGTTGTTTTAGCAATGGTTGATGTTTTTATCGTAAGGGTTTTATCTTCTATTTTATTGTGTAAAACGGCGCCAGTGATTAGATTACTTTCTTTAATGACCTCTTGAAGTCGACAATAATTTAAACAAGTGGCACCAGCAGTTTGTGCGCCATCAATAATTTCTAGTACTAAACGGGCATCGTCAGTTTGTGCGTCTAAATAGGTATAACCACACTTTAATTGAGTGTCATCAAGACACGGGAAATGCTCGGAGAACGCTTTGCTATTAAAATAACGATGGGTTTGTTTGGAATGCATGGTTCCAGCAAGAAAATCATAGAGTATTAACCCCATTTTTAAACGTAATGCCCTAAAACGACTATGCTGACTAACAGGAATGCCAAAACGAAGCGGCCAGACACGGTAAGGAGCTGAAGTGATTAGGTGCTGTCTTTCTATCAGTGATTTTTTGACCATGTCTAAGTCTAGTATCTCTAAATAACGCAAACCACCATGAACTAGTTTACTAGAGGCTGAAGAAGTCCCGCTACACCAATCATTTTGTTCAATGATAATTACTTTGAGACCCCTGAGGGCAGCATCGTATGCTGTCCAGGCACCATAGATACCTCCCCCACAAACAAGCAAGTCATAGTGTTGATCGATATCAGAAGAGGAGGGTCTTTTCATTCACCCCTCTTTTTTAATGCCGTTTCTAAGTCATCAGTGATCAACATATCTACCTTAAAATATAAGGCTTTGTTAATGTCACGGTGGGTTTTGTCACCATAGGTTAGCACCAGTTTATTTGCGTTACGCAGAAAGTGCATTAGCGATGTATCTAAAGTATGGATAGGAAGGCAAACTCCATTAAGAAAGCTATACCTTGCAAGGATATTTTTAACATCAAAAAAGCTGTGAGCATCCCTAAAGTTATAAATCAACGGAATTTGGGTACTTAATTGATGTGCGTATTCCAAGCATATAATACTGAAAGAAGATATAACAATATCATTGTTTTGTGTTTTTCCAATGATATCTAGGCATTGTCGTATTTTGATCTGAGCGCTGGATGTATCTTCCCATGCACGATGCTTAATTTCTATTAGTAGCCTACTTTTGTTCCTGTAGCTATTTATAAACTCTTTAAGCGTGATTGGACCTTCAGCATCAACAGATTGACAATAACTTGAAAAATTTAATTGTTCTAGTTGTGTAAATGTAAAATCACAAATATGATTAGAAGGGTAACCCAGTTGCTCCATCAGACGATCATGATAAATGATAGGCACCTTATCTTTTGTTAGCTGCACATCAGTTTCAATGCCTTCAGCTTTTTGTTTTAGTGCCTTGTTAAATGCCAGCCGTGTATTTTCCGCTGCATATTTTGTAGCACCTCTGTGTGCATAAATATAGCTGTGATTTTCGTGGTTTATCATCATTGCCTTCTCAGTAAAGTTAACAATGAACTGAAACTCTCTTATGCCATTTGATTAATTGGTTCACCTAGCATTGACGGGCTACACTTGTCAGATATGAATCAAAAAACCTTCCTGCATACATGTAATGATTTTTAAAAGGATGTCTAGTTTGATTAAAAAATTAATCCTATGTCGTTGATGCTCGCCAAATACAGTAACACTCATTCCCCTCAAAGCTACAACCCTCCTTTGGATAAGCAGAAATTGTAATCACCCACTCCTTTCAAATAAAATCTACAAAATTGTAAAATATTTACTTATAGGTTGTTTTGTTTGTGGTTCACAGATCAAGTATTTATACGATGAATTTCTGCCAATAACGCTATATCAAATTTCTCCGAAATCATTACATTAGTACTTAATTTGACTTGAAATTCTTTAAGAACATGTATTGCTTGAGGCAAATGATCAGTCTTATGTTCATGTAAATAGTCTTCTAGATAATGTTGTGTAACAAAGGTCTTTTGTGTCAAGTTTTTCAAACTTCATATCAGCACCTCTAAGTAAATACACAGCGCGTATTCTTTTTAATTACAATGATTGGACATAATAAGTTTAGAAACGCTACGTTACATAATAATAATGGAATTAAAACAATTGTTATAATGAACCAGTAAAATCTATCCATACTCCTCTCCCTACTATTTAGAGGTTTTATTAAAATGTAAAGTTCCGTACATTACCCTTTTATCTTGTGTGGTGTACCCCGTTTTACGGACACATATTTTTAAGTTAATTTTATGAAATAAGCTTTCGCCAAAATAGTGGCGCGCTTGAGCAGCATTGAAGTTATTGGCACTCAGACGGGTGACCGCGTTGTTTTAATTCAATACGGCGGTGTCTGTATGTCGTCAAAATATTTTGGTTGACCAGTAGCTGCCAGCAAAGAAAAACCATTGAAGACATTATCCCATTTCGTCAAGTTCTTTAATACTTAGATGCTTGACGGCGAGTGGAAATACCAAGGTATCTTCACGGAACATGTGCAATCGTAACAACTCCACGAGAGTTTTACCTTGTTCAAGACCAGCATCGAGAGTAATCGCACGTGAGCGTAAATCGGGTAGACGAACCGCTAATCCTAATAAATTAAAGGTCACGGCGGCTAATTGCATTAGTTTAATATGATCGTCTTCCATCATGTCTATTGCGGTAATAGGAGTCTCGCCTCCTCCGCTACTATGCTCACCTTGCTCAATGAGTCGTTGATGAAGCAACGGAAAAAGATTTTTTTCTTCTTTTTGGTGGTGGCTGACAATTTGATCATCAAGAAAATTGAAAAATTTCCGTAAGCTTTTATCGACCCCCTTATCGGATTTAAACCCACTTTCTTGCAGATGTCCCAAAACGCCTTCGAACTCGTCCAAGGCCATCTGAATTGTTTTATGTTCGTTTATCAGGTTTTGCAAGAAATTAGGCAGGGCCTCATATGGAATCTCTTCAATGCTGGGAGGAGCATAAGCATCTGGTGGATCCATAGGGGAGTATTCTGGAATATCATCTTGCTTTTCCGCTTTGCGATTGACCGGATCAACTTTTTGTTGTTTCTTGAATTCCATATTATGTTTTCTCTGTGTATCTCTAGTTCGGTTTATTTGAAATAACGAAAAGGTCCCTTTAATTTCTGCATATATTTCTCTGCTAATTCAGACGGAACCAGTTTTTGTAGAAAATTAGGTACACCTTCATAGGGTCGGGTAATTGACCATGCAGTATCAGGATTACGAACTTGTTTTTTATCCCATGACCAGATAACGCGTTGATATGGACGTCGTAGGTAGTGTAAAGGCACAACCAAAAAATGCACGAGCCGGGTAAAAGGAAATAGCAATATGATTGTAAATGCTAGAACTATGTGTAATTTTATTGCACTAGGAAGACTGGCTACAGCACTAATATCCGGTTGTAAAATCATTAAAGAGTTAAGGTATGGCGTGATGACCGCCGGAAACCAGGCCGATCCCCACCGAAAGT
>Ga0233433_10003149_pt1 | contig 13642 bp, 35 predicted proteins | sample SI_122_August201_5_FD_179868 | JGI IMG/M metagenome (GOLD analysis project Ga0233433, IMG submission 179868) | Seawater microbial communities from Saanich Inlet, British Columbia, Canada - SI_122_August2016_100_MG | ecosystem: Environmental > Aquatic > Marine > Inlet | place: Canada: British... | reverse complement strand
GTTGATGAGTCAACCAAGAACCGTGGATATGATATCGACTCTAACGAGGTCAGCGACCGGTCTGTGAAAACGGTTTTCAATAAGATCAAAAAGAACTTTGAAGAAGGTGTGAGCGATGCATACCTCAATGTCTCCGAAGCATTCGGTACTTCCATCGCACTCCTCCATGGTAATCGTACATATGTACTTTATCTCACAGAAAACAGTACTGTTAATGCACGTTAATAAATTCCGCACCCGCAAAGATATCAAAGTAATCGCAATTAAGGATTATGTATATGGGTTCTCCACGACTTGGATTATTGAGTATGAAGACGGAGGCTTTGAGAGGATTAAATACATGGATAAGCAGACCGAGGATGAGGCTGCAGAGTTCAAAAAGAATAATCCAATTAAAGATTAATTTGTGAAAGTATATCGCTCGTATGGTATAATGGATCTATAAAGAGGGACCAAAATGGTTGGATATTTCGAAACACTACCTGAACTGATTTGTACTCCACAGGCTCAAATTGTTGAAGTTGAAGAGCAAGAAGCAGAAACCCTAGTTCCTCCTCCTCGCAAGCCTTCATGGCTAGTAGAGCAAACCATTGAACCTGGCGATGTTATCAACTTTGTCAGCTGGATTAGCCCGAAAGGCATTTAATATGAAACATAATACTCTCAAAGTTGGCGCAACCGTTAGGCATCTAGATGATGGTGCTCTTGGTCAAGTTGTTCGTGTTGACCACAAGAAACAAAATGGGCATTGCTTTTTTGTCTCCTGGGCAGACAACCCTGATTGGCACAGCGCTAAACAGCTTGCCTTGGTTAATTAAATGGAAACTTTTAAGATTACAAAAATTGGTGACAAAGCGCAACACGTCGATGATGGCGCCATTGGAGCCATCGTAGATATGAGAAATAGTAAGGTACGTTAAGTTTATTTAATAAGGCATATAAAATGATTAGTATTAAGTCTAGCGTTGAAAACAGTGGATTTTTTAACGACATAAAGAACTGCAGTTGTGATATCTGCGGTAAAGATAATATAAGTGTTGTTGTGCATTATAAGCATAGCAAGCCTACATTGGCCGAATGTAAAGCCTGCAACCCTCAACTATTCCGTGCAGTAAGTGAAGCTCAAAAAGAAGCATGGATTAATGGAGAATAAGATAGTGTATACAATTTAATAATATTAATAAGCTGTAATAAATTATAACCCCAAAACTATTAGGTGTACAATGCAATTTGATTTCGATAACATTAATATTAAACTTGGTACTAACATTCTTGAAATTGATGTTCCTGAACAGCTAGAGAAAACATATTCTACTGGCATGGATTTTATTGATGATGCATTCGGCGGAAAAGGAATGACTCCTTCTACTGCATGCCTGTTTACTGGTACTCCTGGCGCAGGAAAGACTACTCTTATGATGCAACTAGCAAATGCAATTACTAAGAGTGGAAACGTTGCGCTGTTTAATACTGCAGAAGAATCTTTGTATCAAATAAGGAAGGTCGCAAAGCGTCTTAGACTTAAGTATGGTTTCATCTGCGGCAGTGAGCGTATGGTTGATGAACTTATTAACAATGCAAAGAAGATTCAGGAAAAGGATCCTAGCAAGCAACTCTTTATCATTGCTGATAGTCTTCAGACTCTTGATGACGGAAAGTATGCCAATGGCACCATTAACAGCATGACTCAGGTACGCTGCCTTGAAAAGCTTTGTCAATTTGCAAAAGATACGTATGCTATTATTATCGTCATTGGTCAGGTCAACAAGAATGGAGAGCTAGCAGGCAAGCAGGTTCTCAAGCATATGATTGATGCTCATTGCCATCTTTATGTAGACACCGACCGCCGTAGTGAAACCTATGGTGAGCGATTGTTCGAGGTACAAAAGAATCGCTTTGGCTGCAGCGGAATTGAATATGTTCTCAATATGTCGGCACATGGATTCAAAGAGAGAATCTTTAGCTAGTATGAAGCGTAAAATGGAGCATATTAGAAAACCTGATAATAATATTCCAGTCTATGATAGCATTGATTATGAATGGGATGTGCACACATCTTCTTATGGTGTATTCCACCAAGGGCATGCTAAACTAAGTGACTTGATTCCTACAACAAATGGAACCTGGACTGGCTGCATGTGGCATGGTATAATCTGGAAATGTTCGCCTCTTGAGGGATTCATTGTAGAATGGGGCAACGGAAATCATGACTTGTTTATTATTGATCATAGGTGGAATGAACTTGATAAATGGGATGATGAAAACCCAGACGCAACAGTAGAAGACTGGAGATATGTTTGCCCAACCAGGAAGAATCTAGAAATTATTATCATTAACGATATCGAGATTACTCCTCAGAAAATCTATGATGTCTGTATTCATGGTCCTATCAGCGATGTCTATGAAATACCAGAAGAGTTGCGACCAGAATTGCCTTCAGATTCTCAGCCTGATTGGGATTATCTACGACGTATCAGCATACTTAGCGATGAAAACAATAAATATTCCTAATTAGTGTATATATATTAGTCCCCGGTGCAGGTCATGAGTATACTTGCACCGCGGTGAGAGCAAACAAAATGTCACATAAACCACCAAAAAAATTAAATTCACACTCATACTACGAACATAACATCCCGAAACTCGTAGAATTTCCCCTAACTCAGGAACAAAACCGCCCATATCGACCCAATATCACCGCTCTACGCAACAATTCCACACCTATAAGTTATTGAAATTATTAGAATAGAGTCTAGTTTGTCTAATAGCAGAGATAAATTATTTACTAGTTTTTCTCTATAGGTAGGTCTATCAACAGTTTTATACTCTTGATAAGCTCGAATTGTTTCTGTACTGAGTTTTCTAGCTCTCCAACCAAGTCAACAAGAGCATTAAATTTTTCATCTGGTATCTCGTTAATCATTCCATCAGCAAGTCCTTCTATCATAAGACAAGTAGCTAGCAAAGCAGCAGGCTGTTTGTCGAGATTTTTAACAAGTAATTGTACTTGTTTTTTACTTGTCATGGGTCTTTTAAAAAAATTCATAACTCTATTCCCTGTCTAAGTTGTTGAAATCAAATAGAAATTCAATCCTATATTAATAAATATCAATGATATAAAGAAAAATACTCAACGTCAGGGAGCTAAGTACCGCTATAGCTCCATTCACTCCGGTTTCCCCTTTTTCTATTAGTTTTATTTAATTCTTACCCCCTTATACCACTGCCTACCACCATATACCACCTCTATACGTTTAGGGACATTTGACCACTTAAAAAGGATATCTTTAGTGTAATTAGACCTGTTGCTTTAAAGTTTTTAGAAGATACAAGAATCTTTACTGATTACTATATAGAATCTGGGTCTGGGTTAGCTAGTCGATTAGTAGACGAGATACTAGATAATATTAGATATATCTTATTAGACTAGTAGATTATTTTATTCTTTTAGTTAGATTTGATTATTTATTATTATCTGGATATTGATACTACTCGTATAATACTATAGGATTATAATCATATTCGTATTTATAAAATTACTTAGTGTAAAAATTTCTTATGAAGAAGTGGATTCAATTTCGTATAACAGTTTATCTTTTATTGCTCATTTCTGTTTTGTTATTTTGTGTAGAGACGGGATGTTGGTGAGTTGATTGGTTTTGGTAAGTGGATGAGTTGTTGCTTATTTGATGCTCCTGACCAAGACGACTTTGTTTTGGATGATTATCTTGATCTTGAGATTGGAGACTTGATATCCCTTAAACCAGGTCATGGTGGATGTAATAGCTATGCTATAATTTGCGAAGTGGATATGAGCGGCTCATCAGTGGAAGGGAATTCAATTATGGCTGCGTCTATGCATTCTTATGAAAGACTATGGAGTCCTGTTTCTCCTGAACAAATCTATTGTTACTTTGTTGTCTGGCCTCATTGCACTGAATGGAGTTGGATAGCACCTTATGAAATATCTTCCGCAATCAGAGTCTTCTAAAAACTATGAACATGGTATCGGAGATATTGTATCTGTTAACTATGAAATCTACCCTGAAAGGCATCGTTCTGGTATCATTATCGATATGAAACCTTCTACCTTTGGTTGGTTATATCAAGTCATATTTCCAAATTGGGGGCGAGGAAAAGTCTGGGTTCTTGAAACAGAAATCATTGATAATATTTCAAAATCTTGATACGTATTTTTGATGAAAAAAAACATAAAAAAAAACATGGGTGGACATATTGAGATTCCTGCTTGGGATATTGGAGAACTTGCTGAAGCATATAATCATGACCGAATGAATGATGTTGTTATGATTCTTGAAAAAATTCCAGATCTTTCTGAACTCGATCTTTTAAAACATTTAATGGTTCGAGTGTTCATTCCTTGCCGTATGGAATATAAATATATTAATAGGTCAAGGCTGATAAAGATTCCATGAAGCGTGGTGATTTGGTTCAAGTAAGATATCATGAATCTATTCGTTCAAGACAAGTAATGATTGTTTTGAACGTGGAATATTGTGATCCTGGATTCGAACATTCTTCAAAACAAGTAACGACCTTGACTTCAGATGCAAAGATTTTCTGGTTTTATGATTGGCAGTTGCAATTCTTATAAAGCAAAAAAGAATAAAATTATATGAAAATTTTGCCGATTCTATGATATGATATGTTTGATGGTTAAATATCATGAACAGAATTATTCGTATTGATCCAAAATTAAAAGAAGTGGAACTCCGGCATAAACCTCGTATTGTAAGGGTTAACTCTTTTGATGAAGAATCTGCAACCTTGTTTATCAAAGAAATATCTATGGCTCATAATACAGGGCAAAGTTTTATTCCTGTCGTTATTGATTCGTATGGTGGTGAAGTATATTCTTTGTTGGCTATGATATCAGCTATTAAAAATTCTTCTCTTCCTGTTGCTACAGTTGTTGAAGGAAAAGCAATGAGTTGTGGTGTTGTCTTGTTTTCATGCGGTCAAAAAGGAATGAGATATATTGCAGAAGAATCAACCCTTATGATCCATGATGTTTCAGATTGGGTGCATGGTAAAAATGCAGAAATACAAGCAAGTGCAAAAGAATCTAAAAGATTGAATAAATTGCTGTATGAAATATTATCAGATAACTGTGGTAAGAAAAAAGATTATTTCTGGAATGAGGTTCAAAAACGAGGCAGAGCAGATTGGTATATTACTCCCAAGAATGCAGTCAGATTAAATCTAGCAGACTATATAGGTCTTCCTACACTTCATGTTGATATCAAGGTAGACATATCACTAAAGTAAGATATGAGGCGATGGAATTTACCATCATTAAGTACCAGATATATTCGTGAGAAAATAAAACCTGGCGACTTATTGGCAAGAAGAATATTTAGCAATGGTATTTATGTTACCAATAACGAATTAGTTTTGGTTTGTTGTTTGAATCGTTCTTCAAAATTTGGGCATGATTATATTGACGTTTGGTGCTTTAAACACGGTTATAGATCAGTTCATAGGTCACATCTTTCTCGGCGATGGCAATTAGTTGATGGTGATGAAAAAAAATAATCAAGATATTTTAATTGGTGATCTTGTAACTGATTGTTGTGATGGCCTAACAACGAAAAATTATGATTTAGATTACGTAGGCATTGGATTGGTCCTAGATATACATGAAAACCCACCGCATTATGATAATTATGATGAAGAATATTTTGATGTTCATTATAGAGAACTAAGCCCAGTAAGTTTATGGGAAACTGAAACATTGTGGTATCTTGTATATGTACCTTCAGAAGGACAAAATGTTTGGATTCCAATAAATCAATTGAAAAAATTGGCAGATGATTAAGACAATAAAAAATAGTGATAGATATACTTTTAAAACAGGAGATCTTGTTTTATCAAAAATTAGTAAAAGAATAGGTATTGTCATTAAAGAATCAAATCCTGGAAACATAGCAACGTTTGGTAGTGTTGAAAAAATTCCATTACATTTACGCTGTGTTAAAGTTTATTATCCTAGTGCATATCAAGCATGGATATATGTTAACAATTTAGAAAATTTACTTACTAATGGAAATAAATAAGAAACATATCCAAGTTGGCGATTTAGTAGATGATTGCCTGTATTTGCAAGAGCCATATTCAAAAGATGACTACATAGGAATAGGCGTTGTTTTGGAAATACATGAGACTGATTTTCACGAAAGTGATTACGTTGATGTTGAAGATGAGGTGACAAATAAATGGAATTCTGACACAACTTGGTACAATGTATATATAAGAGGTAGAAAGTTATTTTTGCCAAGTCATTCAGTAGTAAAAGTTTGTTAATGAAAATAAAATCTCAGCCAAAGAGCTCTTCTGTTATAAATTTTGATGAAGATTTTGTAATTCTTTCAAATAATCATAAGATTATCTTTTTAAAGGAATATATAGATAAGTTATGAATAGAAAAAGAAAAAAAAGAACCATATCCGCATATTCAAATGTTCAGAAATTTGAATACATTGATGCCTTTGTTGCGTTTGATCAGCCAAGTTTTCGTATTGGTGATCTTGTAGAACATTCTGATGACAAATCAATTGGAATTGTTACTGATATTATTGACATGGGCCATAAGAGTCCTGTGATTTCTGTAAAGTTTGGTGATGGAGTACATGAAGAAATACCAGTTTATTATTTAAGTCATCTTTAAAGATATAATTAATATTATGACAAATATTCTTGATGATTTTCAAATCAGAACAGAGCTAAATCAAAAGTTTTGGGATGATGAACAGCTTAAGCCTAAAGTACATACAAGACTTTTAAAGATTGCACTAGATTTTTTAAAAGAATTGGAAATAGAATCAGGGCTTGAAGATATTACGTTCACAGGTTCTCTGGCAAACTATAATTACTCAAGACATAGTGATATTGATTTACATATGATTCTTGATTTTAATGAAATTGATGAAAATGAAGAATTAGTAAGAGAATATTTGTTAGCAAAAAAATCTTTGTGGAATGATATGCACCAAATAAAGATAAAAGGCGCAGAAGTTGAAGTATATTTTGAAAATATCGGTGACCCCCATCACTCAACAGGAATATATAGCGTACTTAATAATGAATGGATAAAAAAACCAGAGCCTTCAAGTCCTGAAACATTGATTGATTTTTATGCAGTAACTCAAAAAGCTGATGATCTAGTAAAGCAAATAAACGATGTAATATTGTCACCAATGGATGATTCAAAATTACAAAGAATTGAAACGTTAAAAGCAAAAATTAAAAGAATGAGAAAATGCGGATTAGAAACAGGTGGTGAATACTCTGTTGAAAATTTAGCTTTCAAAGTTCTTAGAAACGAAGGACATATAAAAAACCTGTGGGATGAATCAGTAAAGACTCATGACTATAGTATGTCATTGGAATCTAACATTAAAAAATAATGTTTTATTTAGCAATCACATTCTGGACATTTGTTGTATTCATTAATATTTTGTTAATTAGGTTTTATTTTAAAAAAGATGTAAAAGAAAAACCAGATTCATTTATTTATAGTGTTTCGCCTAAAGAGTTAGAAAATAACAAATTTGAAAACAATTGGAGAATATAATTGTGTCATTTGAAATTGGTGAGCTTGTATGTTTAACAAGGTTATCAGATATAAATGATAAATTTCCTGATGAGTTTAGAAATGAACAAGTAATGATTGTTATTAGTAAAAAAGAATCTAAGATTTATAAACCGATTGATCAAATAATCAAAGTTATGTCTTCAAACGGAAGTATAAATTCATATTATTCTTGGGAATTAACGTCTTGGAAAAGCTTAGATACATAAAAAAATTTGATCTTGTAAAATTAACTCGTGATTTTGCATATTATTGTCCATCAAATGATAAGTTTGCAGCTGCAATGAAAGATACTGTTGGTATTTTCTTGAAAAAAATAGTAACTGAAAATAAAATTTATAGTTCTGAGTCTTATGTGATTATATTTCCAAGTAAACGATTAAAAGCAAAACTTAAACGGCAGGACTTTGTTTTGTTATGAGCAAAATAAAAAAAGGTGATCTCGTAAAACTTACAAAACCTAGCATTTCTTTTTTAAGAAAAAAAGGTTCTATTGGTATCGTGCTAGGATACTCAAATATACTCCAAAGATGGAAAATTGGGTGGGGTTATAAAAATATTTACGTAGGATATCATCATATTAATACGTTGGAAAAAATATCTTAAACAATTAAATTAATTTTTATAAAATTACAACTAGATTAATTTTTATTAAATTTATTAGTGGTTCAGCATAAAGAAAATGTCTTCGATCAAAAACAAATTTATGTTGGAAGCCTAGTTAAAATTAATCATTGGAGGTTTAAGCCAGAATCAATAGGAATTATTGCAGATATAAAACTAGCAACAGGTTATGAAATATCAGGTGCATTAGCAAGAAAAAAGTGGTCCACCATAGATGAAAATTATAATCTTGAAAGGTTTGTATATATAATTTATTATAACTCTGTATTATATAACTTCTATATAAATGAATTAATTTTATTAGGATAATAAATGTTTAACGTTGGTGATTTAGTTCTTTATAATAAACCTGAATCAAGTGATTTAGTTCTTAATTCAGATGATAACTACAGAATAAAAAGTGAAAAACCTCTTTTAGTTATTGAGGTACTGGTTATATCTGATGAGATAAAAGCTAGTTTTGATAATTTTTCTAATTTGCATGTCTCACAATTAGAAAGCGAATTGCTAGAACATTGCGATGATGCAGAAAATATCTTTTGCGTTATGCAACCTGACGGAGTAAAAAAGCATGTTTTTGATTGGGAAATAAAACGTATATAACGTATCATGAAATATCTAGTAAATATATCTATTGATGATGTCACACCACATCCACGTTCTTCTCTTAAAGTTATTAAAAACTGCAAGAAGATATTAGATGAATTTCCTGAATGTAAATTTACACTATTTACTCCTGTATCTTATTGGAGAACAAAAAAACCAGGCACAATAACAAAATTTCCTTTATCTATCGATAAATTTCATGATTTTTGCTATGCTTTAAGTTTTCTAGATAAGAATAATTTTGAAGTAGGATACCATGGATATTATCATGGAATTCCTGGAAAAAGTGATAATGATGAGTTCCGATGGATAAATTTTAATGATATGAAAAAACTTCTTTCTGCAATGAAAAAAATGGTTTCAGATGTAGGTTGTGAAGATGTTTTTAAAAATATATTAAGACCACCTGCATGGAGAATGTCTCCAGAAGCAATAGATGCATGTGTAGGAGAAATTGATATACTTGCATTATCACCTGATAATTATCCTGATGGCTCTTTGGATTATGGAGGAAAAGACACGGAATTTGGAAATGTTGTATACTACAATGTTTGTCCACCTTTTAAACCTCTTCAATTATATCCAAAAACTGAAATTGTATATCATGCATGTGAATGGGATAAAAATTATCTTAATGATGAATTAACAGAAAATTTAATAAAGTTTTTGCATTTAAACAAAGATAAAATTAAATTTTGTTTTATGGATGAAATGATAAATGGGAAAATCTGATCCATATATATTTTCTTTTTACAGTAAGCAACTTCCTAAGATAAATTATTCTTCTATTGCATTACTAGGGCAAAGTAAACATAATGACTTTACAAATACAATACAATCACCAATAAAAGATTTATATGATCTTCAATTAAATAATTGGGATATAAATTCTGATTGGTCACTAGAAAGAAAATACAATTTAATTGTATGTACAAGATGTGCTTATTTTGCAAAAGATTCTTTTGCTTATATTAAAAAGTGCTTAAGTTATTTAGAACCAGGAGGATTTTTATTTACCGATTGGGGATATGGTGATCATTGGAGGTTTAATAATTTTAAAATTGGTTGGGTAAAAGATGGTGAACATGAATATTCACAATATGGTAATGTAAAAAGCTATCTGCATTCAGGAATATGGCATGAAAATTTTCAAACAAGTAATGAGTTTATAAAATTTAAACAAAACGTTATTGCAAAAAAGTATTATGATAATCTTGATAATTTTTCAGGAATACTTAAAAATGAAGTACCTAGTATGATTATGCCTGAAGACATTAAATTATTAGGAGCTTCTCAACAGGTTTATGATATAATATCTTTATGGCCTGATTCACCACAACTTTATATTTCTGCATTGATTAGGAAATGAAATGAACTTTATATTATCATCTTCGACATATTTACGATATTTTGCACCAATTGTTTTAGAAGCAAATAAAAGAAATATTCAAAGTAATTTTTTTCTTGCAGAAAATAAAAAATATGATAGTGTTTTAAAAGACAAGAATTTTAATCAAATACAAAATTTTTCCAAAGTTAACAAAGTTAGTTTACACAGCTTAAATGATATAAACAAATTTAGCGGAACAACTTTTGTTATTGAAGGAGACAGATCAGATATTATAGATCGAAATAAGCACTTGATTGTATCAATAACATATCATACAGATTTTACACACCTACTTAAAAAGTACATAAATTCAGTGGATCATATAATAATGCCCAGTATTTCTATTACAAAGAAATATAATTTTGAATTAGATAAAAATTTATATTTCGGTTCACCGAAATATGATTATATACCAGATAAAAATGATGTGCTTAAAAGATATCAGCTAAGCCACGATAAAAAATATTGTTTAGTTATAGCTCCAAGAAATCGTGATGCCGGAAAAATAGACATGATTAATATATTTTCTAGAATTAAAAAACTAGGATATGAAATTTTAGTTAAAACACGAGGTAAAGATCCAGTACGCAATAAATTATGTAGAGGAGACTATTATTTTGAAGATGCAATTTGGTTTCCGCATACAACTATGGATCTTATTCATATATCTGATTTTGTTGTTAACTTTGAGTCAACTGCAATTAAAGAATGTGTTCTGTTAAAAACACCTGTTATCAATTTTAATTGTAAACCTTTTGATACACCTCTTAAGTTTTTATATGATTATGATTATTGCTTAATGATAGATGATTCTTCAGAAGATTTTACAATAAGATTAAAAAAATTACTTAAACAAGATAATTTAAATGCATTTAATGATTCAATTAAAGAAAATCTTTTTGAACCAGGACATGCGTCAAAAAAAATACTTGACTTTATTGAAAGAAAAATTAAATGAATATTGATGTTGTAATAGTTTCATGCAAAACACCGAATTTAGTAGAAATTGCTATAAAAAGTTTTATAAAATTCTGTACAAGCGTTTTTAATTTAAATTTTATTATTGTAGAAAATTCTGAATATGATCTTGAGTCATATTTAAAAAATAAAAATTTATTAGACAATGTAACCATAGTCAATAATCCAATACAAAAAACACTTTCAGTTGCACATGGTGAAGGGCTTGAGTTTTCAAAAAAATATATTTCATCAGATTATGTTTTTACATGTCATAGTGATATATGTGTAACATCTACGACTTTTTTTGATGAACTAGAAAAATGTATTCAAGATAATATTACACTCACAGGTGTTTGCGAAGATATGCATCCAAACAGAATAAAAGCATTGCATTGTTCTGGTTTGCTTGTTGATACAAATGTTTTTAAAACAGTATCTATGTTACCTCAGCTTCCAAAGATTGATACTGCAGATCTTTTAACGGTGCACTGCCGAGATAATGATTTAAAAATGAAATTATTTAAAAATACTTATAACATTAAAGATTTAGTTGATTTATGTAATTCACCATATAAAGAATTAGGTAAAAAATGCGGAATTGATAGGTGCCTAGATGAAAACAACAATGTTATGTTCATGCACCAAGGTCGAGGCACTACAAAATCAAGAGGGCAATATTATAAACAAGGTAAAATAATGAATCCTGAATGGATAAAGCTTTGCGAAAGTATTTTAACATCATAAGAATATAATGGGAATATCAAAGCTTTTCAGGCTTGTTATTAATAAAATAGTTAATAATATAAAAATATCTCTAGAACTTACGCAAACCAAGCCTTTTGAAGAACATGCTTGCTTTAATGAAGATGAACCTCCTAAACCTTTAGAGGGTGACTTACGAGAAGTTATAGATCCTTCTGGTTTATGTGCATGGGACTGGCCAGAAGAATATGACTTTGATGTATGTGAAAATTTTAATATATTATCTCAAGGAGCAGTAGTACTTGTAATAGAAGAAATAAAAGAAAATAAAAAGCATAATTTTCATAGCATAATAAAAAAAATACAAAAAACTACATTGCATAAAAATGCATTTATTATAATAGATTCAAGTTTTAACAAGCACTGGGTTTCTTCTGAATCATTAAAATGGTGCACAACTAAGATATCGTAAATGTCAAATTTCAAAAAATTTTTATCTTGGTATCCCGAAATTGGTGAAATTGTTTTAGTGACCATACTTGATCTTGATGTCAATAATGGTATAGGCATTATTGTTGGAAAACATAAAAAATTTAACGATTTACATAAAATTTTATTCAATGGAAAAGAAATATTTGCGCATTATTATGAACTAAAACCAATATGAAATACAGCGGACAGGATTTGGTAAGGTACAAAGAGGGTGATCTAGTTATAGCAACCCTGCCTGATATCATAGGTTTAGTACGCCCAGAAAGCCGTTGGTTTATTGGGATAGTACTGTATTCGTATGATATTGATTATGATTTTAGTAGCTGCGTTGATGTTTATATAAAAGGAAAAGTTTACTCAATGTTTCAAAATGAGATAAGTTTAATTCAAGCTTATGAATCTTTCAAGAAAAAATAATATCCAAGGAACACTTATTTTAATAAAAGAAGATGTATCTGAATTTCTCATAGGATATTCAAAGCCTATCGATGAAAACCAAGTTGGAATTATAGTTGGATATGCAAAAGAAGATTCAGAAATGCTAGAATGCATTCTTGGTGGTGAAAGAGTATTACTGTTTTGTAATGAGTTTGATATAATATCTTCATAACATGGAACTAATAACAACAAAAATAGTTTTGGCTAGAGACATAGGTGTCCATGGAAATCTTTTTGGTGGAATAATGCTTGCATGGCTAGATGAAGCGGGTGCGGCATATGCATGTCAAGTTGCAGACTCTTCAAGGCTTGTTACAAAACATATATCTGAAGTTAACTTTAAAAGACCTGTAAAAACAGGAAGAATTGTAAAAATTTATGGCAAAGTTGAACATGTAGGAAATACTAGTGTATCTATATTATTAGAGGCAAGAAGGCACAATCCATTTTCAGGAACTCAAAAAATTGTTTGCACAACAAATATGGTTTTTGTTCAAATAGACGAAGAAGGTGAATCTCTTCGGTTGAGTAAAAAAGTAAAAGATAAATGGAATTCATAAATGTAATGTTTTTTATTTTTGTAATAGGAATTATTTTTCTATTTTCAGTAATTGAAAAATATTTTTATTAATGAGGAAAACATGAAACTACAAAACGTAACAAAAAAACAATGGATAATTACAATACTAGCTTTGGCATCATTGTTGTTTGCAGGTTCTAATATGTTAACAAAAGGTTTATCTGAAGGATTAAACTCATTATACTCATTAACATTGCTAGCTTTGGTTTATTGGGCAATGTCAGATTAATTTAAAATG
>Ga0233433_10003145_pt1 | contig 13655 bp, 15 predicted proteins | sample SI_122_August201_5_FD_179868 | JGI IMG/M metagenome (GOLD analysis project Ga0233433, IMG submission 179868) | Seawater microbial communities from Saanich Inlet, British Columbia, Canada - SI_122_August2016_100_MG | ecosystem: Environmental > Aquatic > Marine > Inlet | place: Canada: British... | reverse complement strand
GGCAGGATATCGCGGCACTACTGGCCACCTGTGACATATACGTGTGTCCGTCGCGGCACGAGCCGTTGGGCAATGTGGTTATCGAAGGATGGGCCGCGGGAAAGCCTGTGGTGGCTGCGGCATCCCAGGGGCCTTCGGAACTGATCACCCATGATGACAGTGGTTTTCTGTCACCTATTGATGATGCAGCGGCCATGGCGGCAAACCTGAACCGGGTTATGGGCGATGCTGATCTGGGCGCTCAATTGGTTGCAGGCGGCACGCGCGCCTATGAGGCGGCGTTTACACAAGACGTGGTGGTACAGAAATATATGGAATTCTTCGATCATATCCGGGGCGTGCGCTGATGTGTGGCATTGCGGGCATGACCATGATGGGCGAAAAGCTCGTTGATCCCGGCGTGATCGACAAGCTGGCTTCGGCCATGCTGCACCGGGGACCGGATGGTGAAGGCAGGCATGAGCGCAGCGGTACAACCATGGTGCAGGTCCGGTTGGCGATCATCGATCTGGATGGTGGTGATCAGCCCTTCTACGAGGGTGATCTGGCCCTGATCGCCAACGGTGAGATTTATAATTACTGCGAGCTACGCAACACTATGACCGATGTGGAATTTTCTACGGCATCTGATTGCGAGCCGCCGCTGCACCTTTATGCAAGCCACGGGCTTGAGTTCGTGAAGCACCTGCGCGGCATGTACACCATTGCCATCGACGACAAGGCGGGTGATCAGTTGGTACTGGCGCGCGATCCATTCGGTATCAAGCCGCTTTATTATGCCGAGACTGAAGATGGATTTATTTTCGCCTCGGAAGCCCAGGCCATCATCGCCACCGGATTGGTTGAGGCGGAACTGGTTGCGGATAAGCAGGACGAGTTGCTGCAACTTCAATTCACCACAGGCCGTCAGACGATCTTTGCCGGTATCCACCGGGTCATGCCCGGTGAGGTGCTGGTGATCCGTGATGGCAGAATCGCCGAACGTCACAACCACGCGGCCTTGCCTGATGGCGGCACACGCGGACTATCGGAAGACGAAGCCCTGCGCTTGCTGGATGAGTATCTGGAAGAAAGCGTGAATTTGCATCAACGCGCCGATGTGGATTACGGCATGTTCCTGTCAGGCGGAATCGATTCATCGGCCATCCTGGCCATGATGGCGCGATTGAACGTGCGGCCGGTTCAAGCCTTTACCATCGGCTTTGATGGCACCGACGTCCATGACGAGCGGGCTCTGGCCCAGCGTGCTGCGGCCAGTGTGGGCGCTGAGCATGAAGAGATATCATTTACCGAAGACGATTTCTGGACGCTTTTACCGCGGGTGGCGGCGGCCATGGATGATCCGGCCGCCGACTATGCGGTGCTACCCACCTACAAGTTGGCGCAAACAGCGCACGAGGCTGGCCTCAAAGTTATATTATCGGGTGAAGGCGGTGACGAGTTGTTCGGCGGCTACGGCCGTTATCGCCGGGCCGCGCGGTGGAAGATATTCGGCGGACGCCCCATGCGGCAATCTGGCACTTTCGATGGCTTAGGCGTGTTACGCCGCGAACCAACGGGATGGCGGGAGGGTATTGCCGCGTCTGAGGCCACCGAAAGTCATTCAGGCCGAACCCGATTGCAAGCCGTGCAAGCCACCGACATTGCCGACTGGTTGCCCAATGATCTGTTGGGCAAACTGGATCGGTGTCTCATGGCTCATGGTATCGAGGGCCGTGTTCCGTTTATCGATCCGGTGCTGGCGGACTTTGCTTTCCGGCTGCCTGATCGCCTGAAAACCAGCGGACGTCTGGGCAAGGTGATCTTGCGCAAATGGCTGGCACAGGCCTTGCCAGTGTCTGAGCCATTCAAGCCGAAAATGGGGTTTACTGTGCCAGTGGGCCAGTGGATCGGTACCAAGGGTGATCAACTGGGCCCGCTGGTGGCGAGGCAACCCGGTATTGAGGCCCTATGCCAGCCGGGTACGGTTGAAAGCCTGTTCAGTGCGGCTGCGGGTAGCGGTGCAAAGCGTGAAAAACAGGCCGCCTGGACGCTATTGTTCTACGCGCTGTGGCATCGCCAGCATATAGGCGGCATGACGCCCGATGGTGATATATTCCATTGTCTGGAAAACGCGTAGGCCTGAGGCTAGACGAGTACGACTAGTACGCGGTATTGGATGGTATGGGCTGGGGGATATTGCCGCGCCACATTTCACCACTGGCGACCAGACACGCCTTGCCCGACGGCAGCGTCTCAATCATGGTCCAGTTCCCGTCCGGGGCGGCCAGAATTTCCAGCACGGTGCCCTGTTCGGTAAAGCCCATGGAAACAGGCGCTTCCGAATACTCACTGGCCAGACCGGCGACAATATCACTGCGCTGTTTGCAAATAATTTCGTCAAACGCTTCGGCTCGCGCCTCAAATGACGCGCCAAAAGACAAGACTGCACAGCCCATCAGGGCCAGAATTGTGAATGCCGAGAACCGAAACATGGCTCAATTTTCCCAGGGTTTGAGGCTTGCTGGCCTATATTGGTCCGCTTAGCCCCGTTTCTTAATGTATAACACTAACAAATCTTTCTATCTGTGTCACTTTATTTGCTGTTACTGAGTTCCACACGTGTGGTTTGACACATAAAGTGAGAACGGGGACTCATAAAATGGGAAACCGGTGTCACAAATGCGAATGTCTGATTTTACCGCCAAAACTGCCATATTCGAAAGACGTTAAGAACTTCCGAGAATAGCCATGTGTGGACGGCCCCCTGTTGGCAAGGATTTATTTGACTTAAATGCAGTGCTGGTTGGTGCTGCCATGTGTTCGGCCTGTTTGTGCGGCACTGTTACATGGCCGCTGGCCCCTCTCGGACCACATAGTGGTCCTGCCGGGTAGCACATAATGCTCTCCGCAGATCAGGTTCCGGTCATAAGCACGCAGTCTACTTTGCTGTACTGGCTAAAATGGAGTGTCCTGATCTTTGGATCAACCGGCTGGGTGCATTATTCGTCTGTCATCCTTTCCAACTTCGTGTGCACGAGCGATGCCCGTGCGTGTTCTAAGCTGCCTGTGATACAGGCTCGTGATAAAACGTTCCATGTGCCATCATCGCCCAGGCGGTACGGGCAATCTTGTTCGCAAGAGCGATGGCAGCGATCTTCGTTGATCGGCGTTCCAGTAGCTTGGTCAGCCACGGTCTGCGGGTATAGCCCACTTGCTTGGCCCGCCGGATCACAGACATCGCTCCGACCACGAGCAGCATTCGTAAGTAACGATTGCCAGCCTTGGATATATGCCCGAGACGCTCCTTGCCGCCGGTAGAGTTCTGCCTGGGCACCAACCCGATCCACGCTGCCATATCACGGCCTGACTTAAAGATGTGGGGATCGGGTACAGAAGCAACCAGTGTGCTGGCGATCAGTGGCCTCACGCCGGGTATATCATCAAGGCGTAAACTGACCTCACTGGCGCGGTGCCAGGCAAGAATGCTGCGATCCGCATCCAATATCTGATGCTTCACCATCTCAAGCTGGTTACGCAGGGCCAGCAGACAGTCACGTGCACCTGTTGGCACACGATCATCCTCACCACTCTCTATGAGTTCCAGCAACTTCTCCAAGCCATTGCGGCCAACACCTGCAACAATACCAAACTCAGCCAGATGGGCACGCAGGGCATTGATCAGCGTGGTGCGCTGACGGACAAACAACTGGCGGGTCCGGTGTAACATCAGAACTGATTGCTGTTCCGGTGTCTTGATCTCCACAAAACGTATAGTCGGACGGGTTACGGCTTCACAGATCGCTTCGGCATCCGCCATATCGTTCTTGTTACGCTTCACATAAGGCTTCACGTATTTGGGCGGCATCAACTTGACCTCATGGCCAAGCTCGACCAACTGCCGTGCCCAGTGATGCGACGTGGCACATGCTTCCATACCAACCAGACATGACGGTTGTTTCTTGAAGAAAGGCAGCATCTGAGCACGCCTTAACTGACGACGGAAAATCACACCACCCTCCGCGTCAATGCCGTGGACCTGAAAAACATTCTTCGCAAGATCGACACCTATTGTGATAACTTCGTTCATGATGGCTCCTATTTCCCTGTGGTTCTATGAACCACCATTTTGGCACACTTGATGCCTTCGGGTGGGAGCCGTCCACGGCATCAGAAGCGGACATCGGCCGCGTATGGTGTTAATCTTTATTCTGCATCGATGGAGATGCCTAACCGGGTGAGATAAAACATAAGATGATAAAAGGAAAAATAATGGATCGGAAACTAGCTGAACTCATAACCCAGGCTGAGTTCGATGCTACTATGAAACCAATTGAAACCGCTTTGACGCCGCCAGCCCAGGCGTACAACATCCAAGGTTGGTTTGATCTTGAGGTGGAACGCATCTTCAAGCCACGCTGGATGGCGGTGATGTTTGATAGCGAGATCACGAATCCTGGCGATGTTAATCTGTAGTAATTCAGACCCGACCTGACAGTTGCCGGATTTGACGTGGCGTCTGTCAGGTTAAGTTTGGTCTACAAACTTTTCCATCCAGATACGTTTGCCGTCCTCCAGAGTTTGTATGGGCGTGGTGTTTGTGAACTTAGGCGGCAATGCCGAAGACATCGACAAATGGCTTTCTCCGTGGAAGACAACCGTTTCGAAACATTTCGCAATCGATAAACTCCTGCCTGCCCGAAATGAAAGTGACAAACCACTCATCGAGAAGCGGACCGTCGCCGCGAATTGGAAGACTTATCAGGAAAATGCGTCGATCAATACGTTGCACGAAGCCTTCACCCACGAAACCTATCGAAAGTCGCCAGAGGTGCCGCGTGTTGATAGAGACGGCAACCGAATGTTTAAAGAGTATATGGACGGTTGTTTGGTAGCATTCAGTCACAAGCGCGAGGAGACGGACGACACCTACGATCCAATCCTGTTGCCATCGGCTGGACACGACCCGTCCAAGCAGCCCGAAGTGGGGTACTTCTCGACTATCTATCCTAACCTGAATGTGCCCCTGCTTGATTCTATGATTAAGATAAATATCGTAATTCCCGTGTCCGCCACTGAGACAAGGTTGATGCATTTGCGTTTCTATAGACCGGAAGCGTTGGCATGCGATAATTTTCAGGAGGAAGAGCTTGCCGTGCATAAAGCCTTCCACACATTTCATATGGAAGACAAAGTTGCCATTGAAGCCGTTCAGCAAGCCCGTCGATCGCCGGTGTGGCGACAGCATTACTACGCGCCATTCTGGGACTCTTTGCACCATTACTTCAACCAACTAGTGATGCAAGACATGGCGGCGGAACCTGACGACTGTTCGGTTTAATCTCAGGGGTAAGGAGAAATCTGGCGATGTCTGCTTCGGGTCATAAGCAGAAGTGTTAGTGGGTGCCATTTCACATCTGCTCTATCCCGCAAAGCGGGCTTCGTCGACTCATTTAACACGGGTCATGCGTATACCGTTCACGGGGTATGAGGGGCCACCTACCAATTGAATTTCATAAGGCAAAAGGCCCCCCTGAGAATTCGCAGCGGAGTATGTGGGTATGCGCAAACGTTTTGAATTTCAATGGCTCGGCTTGGCACTAGCCTTCATTCCCAACAATGCTTGAAGCATCTGGTCACGGCGCTCAGAGATATCGGCAACGCTATCGCCATGGGTCGCGGCCTTGACTTCACTAATGATCTGTTCGACGAAATCGTCGGTCATCTCTGGCGTACCGTGGTCGGCCCAACGTTTCACCTGAGAGGGGCCGAGGTGTTTCATATAGTGATCTATGCCACCTTCACCGCCGCCCAAATGATAGCTCATGAAAGGTCCCATGAGCGCCCACCGCAGTCCTGGCCCTTCAGAAATACAGGCGTCAATATCCTCGGCGCTGGCGACACCTTGCTCGAGCATATATAGAGCCTCACGAAATAATGCCGAGGTCAATCGGTTCGCAATATGCCCGATCAATTCTTTCTTCAAAATCACGGGTCGCTTGCCGCAAGATTGGAACAAGGTTGACGCGCGGGCAACAATGTCAGGCGCTGTTCCAAATAATTCAACCAATGGCAAAAGGTGTGGCGGGTTGAAGGGATGCGCAATGATCACACGTTCTTTGTTATCGCAGTCGCTGGCAATGCGGCTCAGTAGCAGCGACGATGTGGATGAGGCAATGATGGTATCGGTCGAACAGAGATCATCCAGTTCAGCAAGTAGGCCAATCTTCACATCCTCGCGTTCTGGTGCGTTCTCCATGATCAGGTCGCAGCCGGCAACCATCTCAGTCATTCTTTGATGAAATGACACTGTGCCATGCTGGTCAATTGGCAATGCCCCAGGGACGGTATCCATGGAGTGGGAAAGAAACTTGTACAATCGCTCTTCTGCGTCGTCTGCAGGGTCCCAGGCCCTAACGGAGAAACCGTGGGCAGCAAAACACGCGGCCCAACTCGCCCCAATTAACCCAGCACCGACTATGCCTATAACGGGGCTTTCGTCAGGGGTAGTGGTTGTCATTGTACACGCTCCAGTTTGAAAGATGATCACGGTAGATCAGGGTGCTCACTAAGATAATCATCCGTCTAGCTGGCGTAAAACCTATCAACTGTTTTGAAAGCGCTCAGCCAGAAGTGATTTCAGGCTCGCCGGCACGCACCATCATCAATTGAACTCAGATCTCATGAAGAATGCCCATGCTAACCACGGGCGCTCCGTGACACTTCTATCCTCCCATCTCTGTTTTGACACAACGCTGGGCGGTGGTTATGACTTTGGGTGAGACAAAACAGGATAGTTACCATGGACGACGAACAGGAACCCAAACTTATTGATCTTGACGAGTTCAACTCTGGTTACCCGCTGCCAGAGGTGCCGCCAGAGGAGATTCATCATCTCTTGCCAGTGTACCCTTTGCTCCAATACGAGGTGGCTGTGGCGTGTGTAAAAATGCGGAGCGTCGGGCAACCGCCAGAAGATGCGACAGAGTTCTATAAGACTGCCTATCAAGATGGCTTAGAACTTCTGTCTTTCATCGACCTCTATTGCCCCGGCATTAGTGCTGAGTTAGAGGCGTTTCTAGACGATGGACTTAGATGATCTCTGACATCGACATCTACCGGACAGCAAACGAGTACATCAAACAGTACGGCGAGAATACGCCTATTCATGCAGCGATAAAGGCCGGTTCTGTTGGATGAGTGAAATAAACGGAGATGAAATAGCATGAAACGGGTACTCGTAACTGGCGGCAGTGGCCTGCTTGGGAAATATGTTGTTGAGGCGCTCAAAGACACCTTCCACGTAACGGTATTTGACAAGGCTAAGCCTGCCTATGAGTGCGCATTTGTTGAGGGTGATATTCTTGGTCGGACGAGCATCGACAAGGCTCTGGTCGATCAGGACTGCATCGTTCACCTTGCCGCGCTGGACGCGGCTATCAAAGCCAGCGACGACGATTTTATCCGCGTCAACGTGGAAGGAACCTGGAATCTGTTCAGTTGCGCGCGAAACGCTGGCATCAAGAGAGTTGTTCAGTGCTCCAGCGTGTCCGCTGTTAACATCAGCCCCGAAAACCCGCCGCAATACCTGCCCGTCGATTTAGACCACCATGCCGACCCGCAAACCGCCTACGGTCTCAGCAAGCTCATGGGGGAGAAAATCGCCCGGCGGTTCTTCACGTTGGGCGGCATGGATGTTATCTGTCTGCGCCCGTCGCTGATCATGGCACCGGAATACGTCTACGACGTGGCCCTGACCTCATCCGAGGCAGACGGAACCACTCTCCCGCCGCCCGCATCCCACGATACGTGGAAGTCCTGGGGAAGAACCATTCCAGGTGCCCGGGATTATGTGGATTCCAGAGATGCCGGGGCAGCGTTCCTCGCTGCGCTCAACGCAGACCATATTCCCTGGGGCATCTTCTACGTGACCAGCGCCGATTCCTATAGCGCCCTGCCCACGACTGACGTGGTGCAGCGGGAATATAGTGTATCACCAGAAATTAGAGATCCGGACCTGTATGCCGGTGATTCCCGGGCCTCAATCTATGACATATCAACAACAACCGAGGAACTGGGCTGGACCCCTGCCCACGGCTGGCCAGAAATTTTGCAGGACCTCCTATCCTCAGTCCAAATAGCAGATTGATCTGTTCGTAACCGATGAGCGTTAATCACTTCTGCTAATAGCCATGTGTGGGCAAGTGGACCGCATAACAAACTTACTGCAATTTGAGACCAATCTGTAATATTCTCTTGGCTATAACAGGGAAACGGAGATCAATTATGAGTGCCTACATGATAGCCCAGATCGAAATCAGTGATATCGAGGAGTACCAACTTTACCTCGCTGGTTTTATGCCAATATTCCAGCGGCACGGTGGCGAATTGTTAGTGACGACAAAGAGTGAAACGATAGTCGTGGAAGGTGAGTGGGCCTATCCACGTACGGTGATAATGAAATTTCCCAGCGTTGAGAAGGCACAGGCATGGCTTCATGATCCTGACTTCATCAAGCTCGCCGAGCACCGTCATCGGTCAGCGAAAACCAACCTTGTTCTAGTTGAAGGTATGGAATGAATATATCTGCAATGGGTCATAAGCAGGCCTTTTCCAAATTGACATTTCACGCCCGCTCTATCCCGTAAAACAACATTCTCATTTTTTGAATCAAACTATCCTATATTATGCATCAAAACGTTGCATAATATCATAGATACGATGACTTCTAATTTTCACGTTATGTGTCAAAGCACAACACGCAGAATGGGCGTTCGTGGTAACGAACGCCTGATTTCCTCAAGAAACGTTTAGTGGTCTAGCGAGACTGTTTATCAACTGGCAAGGCCGGCAAGTTCGGGGGCTTTTGATTCCCAGTTATCGCCCACTGCCATCATGCAGCTCAGGCCATCCGGTTTCGTGAACAGGATGGTCCAGGTTCCATTGGGGGAGGTGAAAACTTCGAACACACCACCATTTTTGGACAGACCGATCCCGGTCGGGGTCTCCTGGTATGTCCGTTCCAGTTTGCTGGCTATGTCCTGCCTTAGGCCGCAGTTGCTTTGTGCTTCAGCCGGCTTTACGAGGGCGCCCACCAAGATCATGAGAGCGCCTACTATGATAACAACGATACGTTTCATAATACGCTCCTTATCCTCGTCAAACCATCCACGCCCTTGGGCGGTTTTGTGGCTTTCGGGTCGGAGCCGGAAAGGTTAGGGCGGTCCGGGAATTCCAACCCGTTCTGATTATGATTGTAACCTGAAACTCATTAAGGAATTATAAACCACGTTCACAATCCAGTATGTTGTTGATAAACAATAGAGAATCGTTCGCTCCCTGTTACGTGCTATGATGTTGCCTTGACAATGGAGCTGTATACCGGCATCCCGTGAACTCAGGAGAATTTGATGACACCACCTGCTTTCACCCAAGTAACAATCCCGCGCCCTGATGACTGGCATGTTCATTTTCGTGACGGTGCCATGCTGGAAGCCGTGGTGCCTTTCACCGCTCGCCAGTTCGGCCGGGCCATCGTCATGCCCAACCTGACGCCGCCCATCACCACGGTGGAAGAAGCCCTTTCGTACAAGGCCCGAATTCAAGCGGCTGTGCCGGATGGTGTTTCGTTCGATCCGCTGATGACCTGTTATCTGACAGATACGGCGAACGCGGATGAGATTTCGACTGGATTCAAAGACGGCGTCTTTACCGCCGCCAAAATGTATCCGGCCAATGCCACGACCAATTCAGCCGCTGGTGTGACAGATATCGCCAACGTGCATGGCGTATTTGAGCGTATGCAGCGCGATGGCATGCCCCTGTTGATCCACGGCGAGTCCACAGATCAGGCCGTGGACGTATTTGATCGTGAAGCCGTCTTTATTGATCAGGTTCTGAGCAATCTGGTGCAGGATTTTCCCGATCTTAAAATCGTATTTGAGCATGTGACCACACAGGAAGCGGTTCAGTTTGTGCGTGACCGTCACGCCGTAAGACCCGGCTTTATCGCCGCCACCATCACCGTGCATCATTTGATGATCAACCGTAGCGATTTGTTCCGGGGCGGTATGCGTCCGCATCTGTACTGTCTGCCCATCGCCAAGCGTGAGAAACATCGCCTTGCCCTGTGCGAAGCCGCTATTTCAGGGCCGGGACCATTCTTTCTGGGTACCGATACGGCACCGCACGCTCGACCGGCCAAGGAATCAGCCTGTGGCTGCGCCGGTGTGTTCAGCGCACCGGTGGCTATGGAAGCCTATACCCAGGTGTTTGATGAAGAAGGCGCGCTTGATCAGCTGGCCGCATTCGCATCGGAAAACGGCCCTGCGTTCTATGACATGGACGTGAATGCAGAGACGCTCACACTGGAAAAGACAGCTGTTTCAACTGTCCCTTCTGTGACCAGTTCGGAAGGCGATGAAGTACAGCCATTCCTTGCCGATGAAGGCACCTCCTGGCGCTGCGTCTGATCCCCTGTTAGCCCTTGCGATTGGGTAGGAAATAGTCATTACTTACAGCAATGAAAACAGGCACCGCCATTGAAGCGGTGCAACAGGGGAAAGTATGTCCAGTTCTGTACCGGCTCTTGTCGTTGAAGACCTGCACAAAAGCTTTGGCAGTGTAGAGGTCCTGAAGGGCGTATCCATGATTGCCCAGAAAGGCGACGTTATCTCTATGCTGGGATCATCCGGGTCCGGCAAAAGCACCTTCTTACGCTGCATCAATCTGCTGGAAATCCCGAATGCTGGTGCCGTGAAGGTCCATGGTGAACTCATTCGCATGACAACGAACAAACACGGCGAAACCGTACCTGCCGACATGAAACAGGTGGCCCAAATCCGGTCCAGATTAGGCATGGTGTTTCAGGGTTTTAACCTGTGGTCCCATATGACGGTCATGGAGAACGTGGTCGAAGCCCCCATCCATGTGCTGAAACAACCAAAAGCCGAAGCCTATGAGAAGGCCGAAGCAATTCTCCACAAGGTCGGCATGCACGACCGACGGGACTATTATCCGGCTCATATTTCAGGCGGCCAGCAACAGCGCGCCGCCATCGCCCGCGCGCTGGCTATGGAGCCCGAGGTCATGCTGTTTGATGAGCCTACATCGGCGCTGGATCCTGAATTGGTGGGCGAGGTTTTGAAGGTTATGCGCGATCTGGCCGATGAAGGCCGGACCATGATTGTGGTGACACATGAAATGGGATTCGCAAGAGACGTATCAAATGATGTAATATTCTTACATGCTGGACGTATCGAAGAACAAGGTGCGCCCCAGGACATGTTTGGCAACCCGAAGTCTGAGCGATTTAAGCAATTTTTGTCTAATTCGCTGGGATAACGAGAAGCCCAATCCGTTGCGCTCGTATTGTTACGGCGTGATAACTTAAACGACCAGGGAGATTAAAATGAACTTCAAGAAAATTATATTCGCGGCATTTGCCGTTATGCTGGCTATTGGTGTTGGTAGCGCCAATGCCGGTGAAAAACTGCGCATCGGTGTTGAAGGTGCTTACCCTCCATTCTCATGGAAAGAGCCCGATGGATCCCTCAAGGGATTTGATATCGATATCGCCATGATGCTGTGCGCCAAAATGGACGCAGAGTGTGAATTGGTTGAACAGGACTGGGACGGTATTATTCCAGCCCTTCTGGCCAAAAAATATGATGCGATCATCGCATCCATGTCGATCACGGAAGAACGCAAAAAGCGCGTCGATTTCACCAACAGATACTATGACACACCGGCCATGTTTATTGCCAAGGATGGCTCCGGTATTGAAATCAGCGCCTCTGGCCTGTCTGGAAAACGCGTTGGTGTACAGCGCGGCACGATCCATCAGTGCTGGGTAGAAAAAGCATTCCCGGACGCTGAACTGGTGCTCTATGGCACGCAGGAAGATGTGTTTGCCGATCTGGCTGCTGGTCGTATCGACGCACAGCTTTCCGATTCCGTTCAGGGCCTTGAAGGCTTCCTGAATGTGGATGCAGGCAAAGGCTATGGTTTTGTTGGCGGCGCACAGATTGATGTTCCCTGCTTTGGCGAGGGCGCTGGTATTGCCGTTCGCAAAGGCAATGCAGATCTGGTTCAGTCCTTCAACAATGCCATTCAGGCCATTCGTGTTGACGGCTCCTACGAAGCGCTCAGCATGAAGTACTTCGGTACTGACATTTATGGTGCCGGTTCCTGATCGACACCTAATCGGAATGGGGGGGCGGCATGATTATCGTGCCGCCCCTTTTTTCTCTTTTTCTTTCTCGTGGCTGCTGATTGATTAATAGACCATGGAAGCCATTTTCGACTATCGACAACTGTTGCTGGATGGCACGCTCGTCACCATTCGGCTGGCTATTGTCTCGGCCATGCTGGCCGTTGTGCTGGGCCTGATCGGGGCCTGGGCGAAGCTGTCTAAATCCAGAGCGGCGCAAACAGCCGCCGGGGCCTATACCACTCTAATCCGCGGTGTCCCTGATCTGGTTCTTATGCTGCTGATATTTTATGGCGGTCAGACCGTCCTGAACAACATCGGTGATACCACAGGCTTGTGGGGATACGTGGAAATCAGCCAGTTTACCGCCGGTGTGGGCACCATCGGTTTCATCTTTGGGGCTTACTATACAGAAACTTTTCGTGGCGCAATTTTGGCCATCCCGGTTGGGCAGATCGAGGCCGCCAAAGCTTACGGCATGATGCCGTGGCAGATTTTCACGCGCGTGATTTGGCCACAGATGGTGCGTTACGCGCTGCCCGGCTTTACCAATAACTGGCTGGTTCAACTTAAATCGACAGCCCTTGTTTCCGTTATTGGCATTCAGGATTTAGTCTACAATGCATTCGGGGCCGGGCGCTCGGTTCGCCAGCTGTTTACCTTCATGTTTGCTGTACTGGTCATTTATCTGATCATGACGGCGGTGTCTGACGCATTTTTGCGTTGGATAGACCGCAAGTACAGCGCCGGCGTACGTGAGGCCTGACGCATGGCAACAGACACACAAACGCCAACAGAAACGCCAATCGGCGACTGGCTGGTTCTGGTCAGCGAAAATTATTCACCCATCGATTTCATGCTGATCGGTGACAATCTTGATCGGTTTATGTGGGGCGCACTGGTTACGCTGGAACTGACGTTTCTGTCGTTGTTGTTGGGCGGTATTCTGTGCATCCCGTTGGCGTTGGCCCGGGCCTATCGCCACCCCTTCTGGAACGCGCCGGTCTGGTGTTTTACCTATTTTTTCAGAGGCACACCGCTATTGGTGCAGACTTATCTGCTGTATTTCGGCCTTGGACAGTTTGAAGTGGTGCGCGAAAGTTTTCTGTGGGGACCGATTTTGTCCAATGCCTGGTGGTGTGCGCTGATCGCGTTCACGCTTAATACCGCCGCCTACACCACGGAGTTCCTGCGCGGCGCCATCGTGACCACACCGTTTGGCGAGGTCGAAGCCGCCAAGGCCAGCGGCATGTCGGCGGCCACTATGGTTCGTCGCATTATCCTGCCCAGCGCCTTTCGCCGCGCGTTGCCGGCTTATTCCAACGAAGTCATCTTCATGCTGCACGGCTCGGTTATCGCCAGCACTATTACGCTCCAGGATATTCTGGGCGTGGGGCGGTGGCTGAATGGTCGGTATTACCTCGCCTACGAAGGTTTTATCACGGCTATGGTTATGTACATGATT
>Ga0233433_10003142_pt1 | contig 13665 bp, 14 predicted proteins | sample SI_122_August201_5_FD_179868 | JGI IMG/M metagenome (GOLD analysis project Ga0233433, IMG submission 179868) | Seawater microbial communities from Saanich Inlet, British Columbia, Canada - SI_122_August2016_100_MG | ecosystem: Environmental > Aquatic > Marine > Inlet | place: Canada: British... | reverse complement strand
CTCTCTTCCATCAGGCTTAGGTTTTGAAATAGATTCCTTATTTGACTTATCGACAACTAATACTTTTAAATTTAAGTCAATAAGGGAACAAGCAAAGCTAAGTCCAGCTGGACCAGCACCAACTATGATTACATCATATTCTTTTTCTGTATTAAGTTGATTCATTTAAATCAAATGTAAATTAATAAAAGTATTATTTTGCTTTTGAGACTTCAATTTTCTTTAGCCAATAAGAACTTTTGTCAAGGTTCTGATCTGTTCCAATACCTGCTTTATACATTTCAGCAACTTTGATTTGAGATTCTAAGTTGCCTTGCCTTGCAGCAAATATATAGTTTTCATATGCCATCTCAAAGCTTTGCTCAACACCCTCTCCAAACTCATACATGACGCCTAAATTATATTTAGCATCTAAATAACCATGCTCAGATGCTAAATTTAACCAATAGAAAGCTTCATTTAAGTCTTTTGTTACACCAGCACCAAGATAGTATAAGGCGCCCAGAGTGTATTGCGCCTTGGGGTCTGATTGATTTGCAGCAGTTTTTATATACTTATAACCTTTAGTATTATCTTGTTCAACGCCAATACCGCCAATGTGCATCACCCCAAGGGCTGTCAATGCATCTAGACTTCCTGTTTTAGAAGCCAACTCGAAGGCTTTTATAGCCTTTTCATATTCTTTAAGCGCAACCAACTCCTTGCCTCTCTCATATAGACTGTCTTCAGCATTAACAGATGTATGATAAAGCAAAGAAAAAGTAACTAAAAGTATTAATTTTAGAAGAATAAGCTTAGAAGACTTAGCAGTAATATTCATTGAAGAGCAAATAATTAATGACGAAAAAACTTTAAATAGATATTTTACATTTTTTTAGTTCTTATGCGTCATCACGTGGAATAAACTCTAGCACAGTTGCATTAATACAATACCTTGGTAAACCATTTGGACCATCATTAAAGACATGTCCAAGATGAATATCTGAGCTAACTGATCGAATCTCAATGCGCGTCATTCCATAACTATTATCAACTACTTCATAGACTTCATTATTAACAGGTTGAGTAAAGGAAAGCCATCCTGACTTGGAGTCAAACCTAAAAGCTGTATCAAAAAGCGGCCTTCCAGAAAGTTTGTCTATAAATATGCCTTCTGGAGTATTCTTAAAGACTTCATACTGTTTACAAAACCTTCTATCGGTTCCTTCATTGAACGCTACATTAAAGGCTTCAGAACTTTTCCCAAGCTTAAATTCCCCTAGTGCTTGATAAAAATCCTCAGAAGACATAATTCCTTGATGAGACCAGATTTCACTTCCATTTTCAACAAAAATAATAGTAGGAGTGGCCCAAGTTGGTGTTTGAATATCAAATCCCTTGAGCGCTGATGCAGGAGTTAATCTTAGTGGAATTGTTCCTTGATAATTTGAAGTAACCTTTCTTTCAAACTCTATACAAAAAAGACAAGTACCCTCAATCTCTGGACCAATAACAATTATTTCTTTACCACCGAGTGGTTCTATTTCTTGGCCAAATTCTTGTTCAGTATCATTTTCAACGAACCTCACCCCAGTCGAATGATCGGGACAGTAACCATTGGGATTTCGCACAAGGTAATCTTGGTGATAGTTTTCAGCAGGCCAAAACTTTTCTAAAGCTGCCATTTCTGTAACGATTTCACCATAACCTTTAGCATTTAGTAATTTTTGATAAGACTTTCCAGTCTCAATTGCAGAAATTTTTTGTTCCTCGTTAGTCCAGTAAATAGCAGAACGGTAATTGTTTCCAACATCATTACCTTGCCTATTTACCTGAGTTGGGTCATGAATTTCCCAGAAGTTTTTAAGCAACTCTATTGTAGAGACCTCATTACTATCGTAAACTACCTTTACAGTCTCTGTATGGTTAATAAGAATATTTTGATTCTTTACTTTTTGCTCATCAGAAAGACCTATATTTTTTAAAATAGTAAAAAATCCATCATTTTGTAATCTTCTATTTTTTAGAACTTGTTCATATGTTGGGTCTTCATAACTTCCTCCAGAATATCCCGAAATTACATCGATAACTCCATCAATACTCTCGAAGTTTTTTTCAACACCCCAAAAACAGCCTGCCGCAAAGAAAATTTCTACAATCACAGTAATTTAATTAAGTAAAAAATCAAAATTGTACTCTTAACTTATGAATTTATCGTGTGTAATCAGTGAAGAATTAACAAAATAAGACTACTTAAATCTGGAATTTATAGTTATTTTTAAAGGTTAGAACAATAAAATTAAGACTTCAACAACCTTTTTTACTCAGAAGATAACAATAATAAATGAAGAGATATTAGTAGCTGCTATAAGCCTTGTGTCTAGATTAAATAAAGTTACTATTGTACTGCTTTCAAATAACCCATCAGATATGCTTTAGATAGCTTAATTTTATGATTTTTCTTTTTTGATCTTAGATTGATAGCAAAACCCTTTTTATTAGCATCTTTTAAAAAACTATTACTCACTTTAATTTCTACAGCCTCTCTATATATGCAAGTATAAGCTGAGCATTTAGATGCTTCAGAAGAAAGAGCTTTTAACTCTAGCTTACTACTTGTTCCATCTTCATTGATATCTTCGCAACGACCCCACTGATCACATGTATTTGCACTAAAATAATTTCTTTTATCTTTAGAATTATGAGAAATTATAATATGCAGCTTATGCTCAAAAATATTAGTACTTGGATCCTTAGATCCTTCAAGATAATATCTGTATAAATCAAAATCAACATCAAGAACCCCAGTTTTAATTGAGTCGGTTATTTCAGAACCTACAAAAATTAATCCACCATCAGTAATATTTACTAAAGATGCAAATTTTTCAGACTCAATAAGATCAATCTCATATTGGATTTTGTCATCTCTAGCATTAGTCAAGAGAAGTGAAACCACAGAAATCAAATGAGGAGTTTTTAACTTACTTGCTTCTACAAGATTCTCTTCATGAGAAAGACCCAGATCAAGAATTCTTTGAGTATAGTCTTCAGAAGATAAAGCATCACCAAGTTCTAATGAAGAGCAACCAATTAGGCCAATTGATAATAAAAGATAAATTAAGGTTTTCTTCATGATAGAGTTTTAATAAAAATAAAACACAATTATAGCTCAATTCTAAATTTTACTAAGGATGATAATTTAAATTAAAGTTGGTAGTCGCGGGCAGATTCGAACTGCCGACTTCCACCATGTCAAGGTGACACTCTAACCAACTGAGTTACGCGACTAAGAAATCGAAATTATACTGATTCAAATGTTCTTTTGATAATCTTTTGAATATTACTTGCTGCTTCATACCGATTTTTAGCATTCTTGATTGGCCTTCCAACTACAATATAGTCTGAACCACTATCAAAAGCTTTAGCAACGTCTACAACTCGCTTTTGATCATCATTATTTGCTACTGGTCTAATGCCAGGTGTGACACAAATCAATTTGTTATCAACAAATTTTCTAATAAATGGTACTTCTAAGCCAGAAGAAACTATCCCATCACAGCCCGCTTCAAATGCTCTTTTAGCTCTAGAGATCACTAAATCTTGAACATCACAAGCGAATCCTAAATCATCTAAATCTCCACGATCTAAACTCGTTAAAGCAGTAACAGCAAGAATTTTCAAGTTATTTTTGTTTTCTGATGCTTTTTCCATTAGAGCTTGATTACCATGAATTGTTGCAAAGGTTGCTCCATAGTCGCTTAATCTTGCAATTGTCCTTCCAACAGTCTCAGGCACATCAAAAAACTTTAAATCTACAAAAACTTTTTTATCTTTCTTTATTAACCAGTTTAGCAACTCAAAATACTTTCCAGTCATCAACATTTCCATACCAATTTTATAAAAATTGACACTATCATCAAGCTCAGAGACAATATCCTTAGCTTCAGATACTTCTGGAACATCAAGAGCAAAAATTAAACGATCTTCAAGCTTAATATCTTTCACAGCAATAAAGGGTAAATAAAGATTATTTATTATACGTTAAATACTAAAAATTATTTCTTTGAGATTGCATTTTTAACAAGGTTAAATACAATATTTGCAGCACGCTCGCCCAAATGAATTTGATCAAACAGTAACCACTGTCTCTTTGATCTTGCAACCTTATCCCAGGGCTGTTTAAAAATATAATGATGCATTACGCCACCATAAATTCTTCTCATTATTGGAATTGAATTTGGATTATAGTCATTGATACATGAAAACTCTCTAAGGGCTAAATCACTCCAAAAACTTTCAGATACTGGCAATATAGTTAAATATCTCTCTTGAGCAGTTTTTCTAATAAAGTCATTAAACTTATTAACATGCTGGTTAACTTTCGAGTCTTTAATTTCCCCTACAGGAGGAAGAGTACACAAAAAAACTTTATCAACACTAATGAGTTTATCCAAAAGTTCCAGTAATAGTTTTTGATAACTCTGAAATGAAGGAATATCTGGAAGGTTATTATTTCTTTTATAACGCTTTCCAGAATTAGAATTAAAAGAGGCCATAGCGTCGTTACTTCCAATCATCAAAATGATAATATCCGGATTGCTCTTTAATATTGGCTCGAGCCTTTGGTGCACCTGCCAAACAACATCACCATTAATTCCTTCATTTAAAAATATATCTGAAGGAAATTCTTTTCTTAATTTATCAACCCAGCTAACTCCTATATTTCCGTGAGTTAATGAATCACCAATGCATGCAATAATTCTTTGATTTTTTTCTGATTTATTATTTAGATTGTCAACAGCTCTTCCTTGGGGAGGTAAGGAAATAATTCTAGAGATATAAAAAAAAACTGCCGCAACAAGAGTTGCAGCAGCTATGATGACTATTAGTATGAGAATAGCCATTAAGATATGTTTCTATATATTAATCTAATCCATCGACAGTAACTTCGACCTTGATTACGTCATCATAAGGTCTTCTCTTACTAGAGAATGAAACCTCAGAACCATTGTAATCAACAGTAACTTTATAGTGACTTAATCTTTTTTCGATTTTCTGTCTTACTTTTTTCTCACATACTTCTTGGCTCACGATAATTTGTTTACCGTTTCCTGCAGCTTTTTCAGCATCATTTGCGATAGAGGCACCCATCAATATTCCAGCAAGTGTCATGATGTCGTTACCATCACCTTTACCTAGTTTATTTCCAATTGCTCCACCAATTACGCCACCAATAATCTCGTTAGTAGCGCTTCCATCACCATTGTTCTGAACCGTCTCTTTGATGTAGCATTCTTGGTAAGGCTCCTCAACTCTAACCTGTTTATAAACCTTGTCAACTGAAACAACAGAGGCTGAATCAATAAAGGATCCAGCATGTGACATTTGTGTTAATAATGCAAAAAAAACAACTAATAAGCTTTTTAAAATTTTCATAATAATGCTCCTGTAACTATTTTTTGTAATTCTACAGATTTCTTGATATTCAATTGTGTTTAATAAGTGAAGATTGAAATAGTAAAATAAAATCTTAAAACCCAACATTACAATTATATACTTTTTTAATTTCCTACTTTGAAGTTCGCTGAAAACACTCTTTATTATATTCACGACCCAATGTGCTCATGGTGCTGGGCTTTTAAACCAACATGGCAAAAAATTTTAACTAGCCTGCCACAGAATTTAATTGTTGAGTATTTACTAGGTGGTTTGGCTCCAGATAATGACAACCCAATGTCTCCAGAGATACAAAAACTTGTAATGGATAATTGGAGAAGAGTTCAAGATATAGTCCCTGCCACAGAATTTAATTATGAATTTTGGCGCTTGAATATACCAAAAAGATCTAGCTACATTTCATGCAGAGCAGTTATAAGTGCAAGACTACAAAATCCTAAATTTGAAAGAGCTATGATTGATGAAATTCAATATGCCTATTATTTAGAGGCTCAAAATCCATCAGAAGAGATTGTTTTATTTGACCTTGCAGATAATATTGGTCTCAACGTTCAAGCGTTCAAGAAAGACCTTAATTCTCCAAGAGTAAATAATTACTTAAAAAAAGAAATTGAGTTTTCAAGGACGATGCCAATAAATGGATTCCCATCATTGGTACTATCAAAAAATGGCACTCTCACTCAAATTAGAATTAACTACTTAAATGCTAATTTCAATATAAATCAAATTATTGCTTGAATTAATAAAGATAACTAGCAATAATATACATCCTGCCTTGGTAGCTCAGCTGGATAGAGCACTCGCCTCCTAAGCGAGGGGTCGTAGGTTCAAATCCTGCCCAGGGCGCCAAACTATATTTAGAGCGCCCTTACTTTTAAAATTCCTTCTACCAGCTTTATATTGTCAATTACTGAGCTAGAAACTTCTTCCTCAACATCAATCAAGGTATATGCAAAATCTCCTCTAGATTTATTTAACATATCGACAATATTAGCTTCTTCTTCTGCAATAGCCTTTGTGATTTGTCGGACCATATTAGGAATATTTCGATGAGTAATTGCAAGGCGTTCACTCCCTGCTCTTGGCATCTTTGAATCTGGAAAATTTACTGAATTAACTATATTTCCATTTTCTAGATAGTCTTTAATTTGCTTGGCTATCATCATTGCACAATTCTCTTCTGCCTCTGAAGTAGATGCTCCAAGATGAGGAAGTGCAATAACTCTATCATGATTTTTTTTCTCATCAATTGGAAAGTCTGTAACGTAATACTTTATGCTTCCTCTATCAAGAGCTTCTATTAATTCATCCTCATCAATAATACCATCTCTTGACATGTTAATTACAACACATCCCTCTGGGAGAAGGGCAATTCTTTTGGCATTTAATAAATTTTTTGTAGCATCAACTAGAGGCACATGGAATGAAACGAAATCACTTTTGGAAAAAAGCTCCTCTAAAGAAAGAGCCTCCTCAACATCTGATGAGATCTTCCAAGCATTCTTCTTTGAAATAGATGGATCGTAGCCAATAACATCCATTCCAAGTGTGCTTGCAGCATTCGCAATTTCAACACCTATTGCACCAAGACCCACAATTCCTAAAGTCTTTCCTGGTAATTCAGATCCAGAGTACTGTTTTTTGCCATCTTCAACTGTAGCTTTAAGATTTTCAAGTGGTAGATCATTGACATATCTCCATCCTTGACATATATTTCGACTTGCCAAAAGCATTGAAGAAATAACAAGCTCCTTAACTGCATTCGCATTTGCACCTGGCGTATTAAATACAACCACACCATTATCACTCATCTTTTGAATAGGAATGTTGTTGACACCTGCACCAGCCCTTCCAACTGCCTTAAGACTATTTCCAATCTCCATATCATGCATTTTTGCACTCCGGACTAAAATAGCATCCGGACTCTCATCTGAAGTGGATACATCGTAAGTCTCTTTCGAGAACTTTTCTAACCCAAGAGGTGAAATATTGTTTAGTACTTGTATTTTTAGCATTATCCAAAATCCTTTTCAAAGTCGTACATAAATTTCACAAGAGCATCAACTCCCTCTTGCGGCATCGCATTATAAATACTAGCCCGCATACCACCAACACTGCGATGACCCTTAAGTGCAAGTAGATCAGCATCTTTAGAACGCTCTAAAAACAAACTATTGAGCTTATCATCTGCCAATAAAAAAGGAACATTCATCCATGAACGATATTGAATCGAAACTGGATTAGAATAAAAATCTGAGTTATCAATTGCATGATAAAGCGTCTCAGCTTTAGTTTTATTGATCTTTTGCATATTGCTAAGGCCACCCTGCTCTTTTAACCATTCAAAAACCCTTCCAGCAGCATACCAAGGAAACGTAGCAGGAGTATTAAACATAGAATCATTATTTACTTGAGTTGCATAATCAAATAACTTTGGTTGCCCATCAACAACATCGCCCACTAAGTCTTCTCTTACGATGACAATTGTTAAGCCAGATGGGCCGATGTTTTTTTGTGCTCCTGCATATATGACGCCGTATTTTGAAACATCAATCTCTCGAGATAAGAGTGTTGAAGACATATCTGCAGCGATCGGCATGGAGACATCGGGAATATAATCAAACTCTAGGCCTGCAATCGTTTCATTAGGCGTGTAATGAAGATAAGAAGCCGCTTCATCAATATCCCAATTTTGAAAATCATCAATGTTAGTAAAATTATTTTCTGTGCTGTCTGAACATACATTAACCTCGCAATACCTTTTTGCCTCTGCAATAGCCTTAATAGACCAGTGGCCAGTGTTTGCATAATTTGCTTTAGAGCCACCCCTTAATAAATTGATTGGTACCATCGAAAACTGAGCTGATGCCCCGCCCTGAAGAAAAAGCACCTTGTAATGATCAGGAATTTTTAATAGCTCTCTCAAATCTTGCTCAGACTTCTGAGCAGCCTCCATAAAATCAATACCTCGATGAGATATCTCCATTACAGATGCTTTAGAATTCTCATACTCAATGAGCTCCTCTTGAATTTTTAGAAGAACTGGGTGAGGCAGCATTGCTGGTCCAGCACTAAAATTGTATGCTTGGGTCATATTAGAATATATAAATTATTTTAAAAAAAAACGCTCAGGTGTGCCCAGTTAATTAAGCCCATCTAAACGTCATTGTTTTTTCAAATAACCACCATTGGCTATAAAGAAACAATATTATACCAACCCCCACAGAAAACTTATCATTGGCTTTGTGACAAAATGTCACAACATTATTTTTTTGTATTTATTGTAAAGTCATAATTTTTGAGAATCATACAAATACTCCACTATTGTAAAATGGTTATTCTTAATACTTAATTACACTTTTCTAATCATTCAATGAAAACGCTTATATTCCATAGCCTTGAGACTTCATCAGCAAAAAAACTTGCATTAGACCTTAGTGGAGAGGTTGAACTTAGAAAGAATCACTATAGAATTCATACTAAAAAGGATTTTGATATAGAAAATTTCAGACTCTCATGTGACATTGACCTTAACATTTTTGATAACAATTTTGATTATCAAAATATTGGACTCATGGTTAGCGATATGGATTCAACTTTAATTACTGTAGAGACGATTGATGAAGTTGCAAAAGAGGTTGGACTAAAGGATGAAATATCTTTAATCACTGAAGAGGCAATGCTAGGGCAGTTAGACTTCACAGATTCCTTTACAAAACGTTTATCAATTCTTAAAGGCACAAATAACTCAATCTTTGAGTCAGTTTACAAGAACAAAGTTGAACTAAGCACCGGAGCAGAAGAATTAATCAACTACTTCAAATCAAATCAAATAAAGACAGCAGTTGTTTCAGGAGGTCTGAAATTTTTTGCTGAAAAACTTACAAGTCAGCTTGGTATTGAAAACTTTCGTGCTAACGATGTTGAGATAATCAATCAAACAATAACTGGCAACATAAAAGGAAATGTAATTGACGCTAAAGAGAAAGCCAAATATATTGGTGAGTTATGTGACCAATACAAATTAAAGGAAAACCAAGTTATTGCAATAGGAGATGGTGCCAACGACATAGAAATGATGAAAATTGTAGGGCTACCTGTTGCATATCATGCTAAACCTATACTCAAGCAGCATTGCAATATTCATATAAACTTTGGAAGCCTTAGAAGTTTGATTGATTTTTTTGACGAATCCTAATATAAATAATGCAAATCTTGATTAACATTGAAAGTAGTTCATTTAAAAACCATAAATAATTCATTAAATTTTCTTATCTTTAAACTAGACTATAATCTTTAAAATTCTTTTTCGGTCTATTATGAAATCAAAATCAATATTACTAACTATATTCCTGTCTTTATTTCTTTTAAGTTTCTTCAGTATCGCTAAGGCCGATGACCATCTTCATACTGTTAGCGGTTCAGTGACTGGTTGCTCCTCAAAACATGCTGTTCATGTTTTAATTTATGAAGAGTCTGGGTTCAAAGGCATGAATCATAGCCAAGAGAGTATTTATAATCCTGAGAAAGGTTCAGACTGTAATATTTCTTTCAGTATGCAGGTACCATCGGGACCATACGCCCTAGCTTCTTTTGAAGATAAGAATGGCAACGGAGAGTTAGATTTCTTTTTCTTTATCCCAAAAGAGCCAGCAGGCTTTTATCAGTTTAGCGGAATGGGTGCACCCAAGTTTGATAAGATGAAGGTTGAGGTCAATTCTGACATAGATAATATTGAAATTGTTCTACCTTAAAATACCTCATAACTCAGTAAATCATTAAATGACTACCTCAATCATTGCGGGATCTTCTGGACTTGTTGGGAACAATATCTTAAATCAGCTTTGCGAGAAGAATCATAAGGTTATTGCAATTACTAGAAAACCTATTTCAAGTCTTCCCCCTAATGCTTCAGAACTCATCATTGACTTTGAGTCCTTTCTAATCGAAGGGTCTTTACCAGCTTGTGACCATATATTTCTTTGTCTTGGAACCACTATGAAAATTGCAGGAAATAAAAATAATTTTCGAAGAGTTGATTTTGACTATTCTGTTGATATAGCGAAAAAAGCGTTTGAGTCAGGCGCAAAAAAATTAACACTGATTTCTTCTGGTGGAGCGGATAGTTCTTCAAAAAACTTTTATCTTAGAGTTAAAGGTGAACTCGAGGACTCTGTTATTAATATTGGGTTTGAGAGTGTAAACATTTTTAGACCTGGCTTTTTAACTGGAACTGGTGGAAGAAAAAGGGCTACATCTGAAAAAATATTCATGAAGCTTGCAAAATTTCTTGACCTTGTTCTTATTGGCTCTGCAAGTAAGTACAGAAGCATCAATGCTAAAGTTTTAGCAAAAAAAATGGTTTCCACATTGAAAAGTAAGTCAGGAGTTCATTATTACTACTACGAAGACTTCATAAAGCCCTAAACTTCCTGTACTCTATTAATCTTGTGTTCATTCAGCTTGAGTGAATATTATTAGACCTAAATTTTGTCACTGGTATAATGTCTGCCATCATAGCAAAGCATATCATTACACAATGTCAGGTAACTCATTTGGAAAACTATTTACTTTAACGTCCGCTGGTGAAAGTCATGGCGAGGCGTTACTAGGCATTGTTGATGGCTGCCCTCCTGGAATGAAGCTCACTGAAGAAGACCTTCAGGGTGATTTAGATTTGAGAAAGCCTGGAAGTTCAAGACACACAACCCAAAGGAGAGAGTCCGATGCCATCAAGATTGTTTCTGGAACTTTTGAAGGGGTGACTACTGGCACTCCGATAGGTCTTTTAATAGAGAATACTGATCAAAGGCCGAGAGATTACACCAACATTGCAAACTCTTTTAGACCTGGCCATGCTGACTTCACATACCAACAAAAATATGGGTTAAGGGATTATCGTGGTGGTGGCCGCTCTTCTGCCAGAGAGACAGCCATAAGAGTTGCTGCTGGTGGAATTGCTAAAAAGTACTTAAATGAAAAATATAGTATTGAGATTCATGGTTATTTGTCTCAATTGGGGCCAATCACTTTTGATAACTTTGACTGGTCCGAGGTGCACAATAATCCATTTTTTTGTCCAGACTCATCTAAGGTACCTGAACTCGAAAAGTATATGGACAATCTAAGGAAATCAGGAGATTCCATTGGTGCAAGAATAAATATTGTTGCCAGTAATATGATTACAGGACTCGGAGAGCCTATCTTTGACAGGTTAGATGCAGATATAGCTCATGCAATGATGAGTATTAATGCAGTCAAAGGCATAGAGATAGGATCAGGTTTTGAAGTTGTCAATCAAAAAGGTTCAGACCATAGAGATCCAATTACTCCTGAAGGCTTTACCTCTAATAACTCTGGCGGAATACTTGGTGGTATAAGTTCAGGACAAGACCTTTTGGTTTCAATTGCTTTAAAACCAACTTCTAGTATTCGTCTCCCAACTGATAGTATTGATAAAAAAGGCTACTCAACTGAAATTAGTACAACAGGTAGACACGATCCTTGCGTTGGCATTAGAGCGACTCCTATTGCAGAAGCAATGCTTGCAATTACACTTATGGATCACGCTCTAAGGCATCGCGCTCAAAATGCTGATGTTGTATCAGAAACGCCATCCATTCCTGCATCCAAGCAGTAATTAGACTTTAATTTAAAAGGAAATAATGTTTAAGCTTATCCATAAGCGCGTTCCTAGTAACGCGAAAAATGATATTTTGTCAGGCCTCACCGTTGCTCTTGCTCTTGTTCCTGAAGCAGTTGCATTTGCTCTTTTAGCGGGCCTTAATCCACTTGTCGGGCTTTATGCGGCGTTTACAATAGGAATTGTTACATCAATCTTAGGTGGAAGGCCTGGAATGATTTCAGGGGCAACTGGAGCAATTGCTGTTGTTATTGGTACTTTGGTTGCCCTTCATGGCGTTGAGTATTTATTTGCAGCTGTAGTCTTAACTGGAATTATCCAAATTGTATTTGGACTCTTAAGAATGGGTAAATTTATACGACTCGTTCCACACCCTGTTTTTCTGGGCTTTGTAAATGGCTTAGCCATTGTCATTTTCCTCTCTCAGGTCAAACAATTTAAAGTGGGTGGTGAATGGATCACAGGAACTCCACTAGCACTTATGTTAGTGATCGTTGCAATCACTATGATGATTATTCATTTTTTACCTAAATTAACTCGTGCTGTACCCTCAACTCTGGTTGCAATTTTAATAGGTACTCTAGCGGTATTATTTTTAGGGTTAGACACCAGAACAGTTGGTGACATTGCCCCTATAGGCGGCGTTTTTCCTCCCTTTCATCTTCCTGATGTTCCTTTAAACATTGACATGCTCAAAATTGTTTTTCCTTACGCCATAGTGATGGCACTAGTTGGGCTCATTGAAAGCCTACTGACACTAAATTTAATTGATGATTTAACCGAAACTACAGGCCAACCAAATCGGGAATGCATTGGGCAAGGAGTTGCAAATACGGTTACTGGTTTTTTTGGTGGAATGGGCGGCTGTGCGATGGTTGGACAAAGCTTAATCAATATTAAATCTGGAGGAAGGGGAAGGTTATCAGGGATTGTTGCCTCTCTCGTTCTTCTATTTTTTATTCTTTATCTCGCCAAGTATATTGAAATGATTCCAGTTGCAGTGCTTATAGGTGTAATGATGATGGTTGTCATTGGAACATTTGAGTGGGGCTCATTTCGTTTATTTGGTAAGGTTCCTTTACCAGATATTATTGTGGGAATTGCAGTTGCAGTCATTACAGTGTTAACTGACAATCTGGCGCTTGCAGTAATAGCCGGCGTTATTATGTCAGCTTTATCTTATGCATGGGAATCTGCTGGAAAGATTCACTCAATGGAAGAATATGAGTCAGATGGAAAGAAAACCTATAGACTTCATGGTGCTCTATTTTTTGCTTCCATTAATACCTTTCACTCAATCTTTAATCCGAAAGAGGATCCAGGAAATGTTTATATTGACTTTAAAGATTCAAGAGTAATTGATCACTCTGCTATTCAAGCAATTGATAAACTTGCAGAGCGCTATCAAAAAGTGGGTAAGACACTTCATTTAATGCATCTTAGTGAAGAGTGCAGGCTTCTCTTAAAAACAGCTAAGCAATTGGTAGAGGTTAATGTTCTTGAGGATCCTCAGTATCACGTTGCAATTGACAAAGCAAAAGATAGAATGGAAGGCAATCTATAGTTATCTTTTTGTAAATGCTTTA
>Ga0233433_10003141_pt1 | contig 13666 bp, 12 predicted proteins | sample SI_122_August201_5_FD_179868 | JGI IMG/M metagenome (GOLD analysis project Ga0233433, IMG submission 179868) | Seawater microbial communities from Saanich Inlet, British Columbia, Canada - SI_122_August2016_100_MG | ecosystem: Environmental > Aquatic > Marine > Inlet | place: Canada: British... | reverse complement strand
CTCCAGCAACGTATAGGCGGGAATATCCGGGATCGGCTCATTATAGGGATCGCAACGGTCATTGATCCAAAGTCTGAGGAACTCCTTGTCCAGGCTTTCGGGCTCCTTGCCTTCCGCCAAGCGGCTCTCATAAGTCTCGGCAATCCAATAGCGGCTGGAATCCGGCGTGTGGATTTCATCGGCCAAGGTGATCTCGCCGCTTTCTGGATCCACGCCAAACTCGTATTTCGTGTCGACTAAGATCAGGCCGTTTTTGGCGGCGATCTCCCGGCCACGGGCGAAGATGGCCAGGGAAAGCCTAGCCAGTTCATCCCATTGCCCTTGGGTGAGGTCGCCCCCGGCGACAATTTGTTCGGGCGTGATCGGCGCGTCGTGCTCGCCGGCTTGGCCTTTGGTTGTCGGCGTTAGGATGGTGCCCGGCAATTTTTGGTTCTTGGTCAGGCCTTCCGGGAAATCGATACCGTATAGGGTGCGCTCGCCGCGCTGATACATGGGCCAGATCGAGGTTTCGGTTGAGCCCGTCATGTAATCGCGGACGATCATTTCCACCGGCAGCATGTCCAAGCGCTTGCCGACGACGACGCAGGGGTCGGGGAAGGAAATAATGTGGTTCGGGCAGATATCGCGGGTTTCCTCAAACCAAAACGCCGCTGTTTGGTTCAGAACCTGACCTTTGTAAGGGACGGCGGACAGCACATAATCAAAAGCCGACTGGCGGTCGGATGCCACCATGATGCGCCGGCCATCGGGCAGATCGTAGGATTCGCGAACCTTGCCCGTGGTGTGGTTGGGCAGTTCCGGGATCATCGCATCGGTCAGGCAATTGGCAATGATAGTGGCGGTATCGGGTGTGTTTTGATCGGACATGGCTTGCAATCTCTTGGAATGATGGAAATGTCTAATATCGGTGTTCCGGCTCGTCATTCAAGGCCAAAAAAACAAAATTTATCCCCAGATTTCAGCCCTATTTTATGCCTGGCCCAGAACCAGGATCAGAATGGCGCCGACCACCAGGGCGATCCCACAGAGTTCCAGCCGATTGGTCTTTTCCTTGAAGAAAAATACCGATGCAATGAAGGTGAATACCAGCTCAATTTGACCCAGAGCGCGTACGTAAGCGGCGTTTTGCAGCGAAAACGCCGTGAACCAGCCGATTGAGCCCAAAACGCCGGCAATGCCGACCGCCAAGGACGGTTTCCAGTGCGTAAACACCGCCGTCATTTGCCCTGGTTCGCGGGCCAGTAGGTAGGCGCCCATGATCACGGTTTGCATGCTGACAGAGACGGCGAGGGCATAAGCGGCGCGCATGATGGCCGGGTCATCGCCAAGCGACAATGAAGCGCCCCGGTAAAACACTACTGAGGCACCCAGAAAAGCCCCGCAGACGAGGCCGATCATCGTCGGTCTTTCGAACACACTGGTGAATAGGCTTTTCCAGGTCACCGTGGTTTGCGCCACTGAAAGCGTCAAAATGCCGGCCATGCCAATGGCGATGGCGACCAGCGCCGTGTCACTAATGGTATCACCCAGCAAGATCAGACCGAGAAACGCCACCTGGACGATTTCAGTCTTCGAATAGATCGTGCCGACGGCAAAATTCCGAAACGAAAACAGATAAACCAAAAGAAAGGTGAACAGAATTTGCGACAGCCCGCCCAGCAAGCAATACAGCATGAACAGCCAGTTCGCTTCGGGGATCGCATAACCGCCGAAGGTATAAACCGCCCACAGATAAATCAGCGAGAACGGCAGCGAATAAAGGAACCGTACATAAGTCGCGCCACCGTTCGACAGCCGGCCTTTCAAATGTTTTTGCAGGGCCGAGCGCAGGTTTTGCATGAACGCCGCGAAAATCGTGATGGGAATCCAAAGCTCGATCAAGGCAGGATGCTCGCGCGTTGTTGCGGGGACAGTAATATGCCGCCGGCGCCCTTGGCGGAACCTCGGCAGCTCACTACCTTTAGCCGATGAACGAAAAAAAGCCAGCCCCGGAAACCCATTTCCCGCCGCGTTTCATCGCCAGCGAGGTTTATCGGAGCACTACCTACGGCTCTAGCCATCCCTTGGGCATTCCCCGGGTGTCGTTGGCGATGGATCTCTGTCGGGCGTTGGGCTGGCTGAATGAGAAGAATTTCGTCGACAGCCCGAGAGCCGACAAGGCGGCGCTGGCCGGCTTTCATGACGCGGCCTATATAGATGCCATTGAGATAGCGGAACGCGATGGGCGGTTGGACCTTGACGTTGCCCAGCGCCATCATATCGGGATCAACGGCAATCCCATCTTCGACGGCATGTACCGCCGCCCGGCAACGGCCTGCGGTGGCGGTCTTTATGCGGCCCGGCACCTAGCGGCGGCGGATGGCATCTTCTACAGCCCCGGTGGTGGCCAGCATCATGGCCGCGCCGATCATGCCAGCGGATTCTGCTATTTCAACGAACCAGTGCTGAGTATTCGCGAATTATTGGCGAACGGCATATCGCGGGTTTTTTATGTTGATTTCGACGCGCATCACGGCGATGGCGTCCAGGATGCCTTCGCTGATGATCCACGGGTCTTTACATTGTCGATCCATGAAGCCGGTCGCTGGCCGATGGTCCGAGGCGGCGGGCCTGGTGATGCGGGCGGGGTCGATGATCGCGCCGGTGGGGTTGCGCTGAATATGCCCGTACCGGAAGGTTTTAACGATTCGGAGCTGGAATTTTTGACCGAAAGCGTCGTGTTACCGAAGATTATTGAGTTTGCGCCGGACGTCATTTACGTCCAAGCCGGCTCCGATGCGTTGGCAGATGATCCGCAAAGTAAGTTGCGGTTGTCGAATGTCGCGCTTTGGCGGGCCGTGGGTTTGGTGGCCGGTGCGACCCGGCGTCTGTTGGTTTCGGGCGGCGGCGGGTATAACCCTTATGCCGTGGGCCGGTGCTGGAGCGGCATTTGGGCGACACTTAATGGCTTTGAAGTGCCGGATCAATTGCCGGCTAAGGCCGAGGCGTTGCTGCGTGAAGTCAACTGGCAACACCGGCGCGGGCGCCAGCCCTTCGAACATTGGATGACAACCCTCGCGGACCGGCCCAACCCGGGTCCTGTCCGTGATGCAGTCCGCGAGATCGCGGGAAAGGCTTTGACGGCATGACGGAAATGAAGGCACCGATGGCGGAAATCCGGCCACACACGGATACCTGCCACGGCCACACTCGAACGGATAACTACGCCTGGCTGCGTGATGATAACTGGCAAAAGGTCATGCACGACCCGGATGTGCTCGATGATGCCATCCGCGCTTATCTGGAGGCTGAAAACGCTTATACCGAGACGGTCATGGCGCCGGCACAGAGTGACGTGCAAACGTTGTTCGCGGAGATGAAAGCACGGGTCAATGAAGACGATGCCTCCGTGCCCATGGACGATGGCCCCTGGGCATATTATCGGCGCTACCGTGACGGCGGTCAGCACCCGATCTTCTGCCGCGAGCCTCAGGGCGGCGGCGCTGAACAGGTCATGCTTGATGGCGACGCGGAAGCCGAAGGCCAGGCGTATTTCAAGATCGGTGCCTTCGACCAAAGCCCCGACCACAAACTATGCGCCTACGCCGTCGATCTGAATGGATCGGAAATTTATGCAATCCGGTTTCGTGATCTGGCCAGCGGTGAGGAGCTTGATGATGTCATCGAGAATGCCAACGGTGGTTTGGCCTGGGCGCCGGATGGTCGCACGGTTCTCTACACGGTCCTTGATGATAATCATCGCCCCCACGCCGTGCGCCGCCATGTGCTGGGCACTGACCCGGCCGATGACCCGTGGGTCTATAAGGAACCGGACGCCGGTTTTTTTGTCGGTGTGTCTCTGAGCGAAAGCCGGCGATTTTTAATGATTAGTGCGCACGATCATCAAACATCGGAAGTTCGGATCATCGACGCCGACAAACCCAACCAGGCACCCCGTTTGGTTGCCGAGCGCGTGGTCAATACGGAATACGATCTGAGCGACACCGACGATGGGTTTTTGATACGGACCAACGCGAATGGCGCAGAAGATTTCAAAGTGATGACCGCACCGTTCGATGCGCCCGGGCCGGAGAACTGGACGGAGGTGGTCGCCCACGAGCCAGGGCGGCTCATTTTGGGATTACAAATTTTCAAAAACCATTGGGTCCGTTATGAGCGTGTGAACGCGCTTCCAAAGATCATCGTTGTCGGGAAAGACCGTGAAGAGCACGCGATCACTTTTGACGAGGAGGCGTTTTCGTTGGGGCTTGGCGGCTCGTATGAATATGACACGACGACCATGCGGTTCACCTATTCATCGATGACGACGCCGGAACAGGTCTATGACTACGATATGGCGAGCCGTGAGCGGACACTGCGCAAAGAGCAGGAAATCCCGTCGGGCCACGATCCCGACGGTTATGTGACCCGGCGCCTGCAGGCGCCGACGGCGGATGGTGAGACCGTGCCGGTCAGCTTGTTGTATCGCAAGGACACGCGTCTGGATGGCACGGCACCGGTTTTGCTTTATGGGTATGGCGCCTACGGCATGGCTATGCCGTCGGCATTTTCAACGCCGCGCCTGAGCCTCGTGGACCGTGGGTTCGTCTATGCCATCGCACACGTCCGCGGCGGTATGGAAAAGGGATATCGGTGGTATCGGGATGGCCGGGGGCAGCACAAGGCGAACACATTCGGTGACTTTATTGCCGCTGGCGAGGCTTTGATCCAGTCAGGAATGACGCAATCTGGCCGAATTGCCGCGCATGGCGGCAGCGCGGGGGGCATGCTCATGGGGGCCATTGCCAATCTCCGACCTGATTTGTTCAAAGCCATTTTGGCCGATGTGCCCTTTGTCGATGTCCTCAATACGATGCTTGATGACACGTTGCCACTGACCCCGCCGGAATGGCCCGAATGGGGCAACCCCATTGAAAGCAGTGCGGCATATAATCGAATTGCAGACTATTCGCCCTATGACAATGTGAGCGCGCAGAATTATCCGCACATCTTCGTCACTGCCGGGTTGACGGACCCTCGGGTGACCTATTGGGAGCCGGCGAAATGGGTGGCACGGTTGCGTGCGCTGAAGACGGATGATCATTTGATATGCCTGAAAACAAATATGGATGCGGGGCATGGCGGCGCAGCTGGGCGGTTTGACCGGCTCAAGGAAACGGCCGAACTGTACGCTTTTCTTTTGCAGGTGTTTTGATGGTGCGGTGGTAAGCTCGGCCAATGGAATCTCAAGCTCATACCGCGCTCACGGGAATTGCCGCCGTTGCCCTCGCCGCGCTGATTTGCGGCGTGCTTATGGAGCGAGTCCGCCAACCCGCCATCGTCGGATATATCGTGGCCGGCGTGTTGCTGGGCCCGTCCGGGCTGGCGTTGGTTCAGGATCGGAGCGGCATCGACAGCCTAGCCGAACTGGGCGTCCTGCTTTTGTTGTTTTTGATTGGCATGGAATTGTCGCTACGCGCCTTCCGGCGGGTTTGGCGTTTGGCCCTGGCGACGACGGTTATTCAGATTTCGGCGAGCGTCGGCGTCATGCTGATTGCAGCGAAGGTCATCGGCTGGAGTACGCCGGCGGCAATTTTATTTGGATTTGTCGTTGCCATATCATCAACGGCCGTTGCCGTGAAAATTTTGGAGGGCTTGGGGGAGCTTAGAACGCGGACGGGGCGCATTGCCGTTGGCGTATTGATCGCCCAGGATTTGGCTGTTGTACCCATGATGCTGTCCATCAACGCCATGGGCGGCGAGGAAGTTAATTGGCTGGTGGTGCCGAAGGTTCTGTTTTCGGTTATCTTCCTGGTGGGATTGATATTGTATCTCAGTGGTGGTCGAAAGGTCCGCTTGCCTTTTTCCGAGGTCGTTGCCGGGCATGCCGACCTTCTACCACTCAGTGCGCTTGGATTTTGCTTTGGCCTCGCGGCCTTGTCCGGTGTGTTGGGTTTATCGGCGGCCTACGGCGCTTTTTTGGCGGGGTTGATTATCGGCAACAGCACTAACCGGCATTCCATGTTGCAGGCGACGCAACCGATCCAGAGCGTGCTGATGATGGTGTTCTTTCTATCCATCGGTTTGCTGATCGATCTTGATTACATTTGGGATAATCTGACACTTGTCTTGGCGTTGTTTATGTTGATCGCGGTATTCAAAACGGTGATCAGCGTGTTGGCGTTGGGGCTTCTCGGGCAGGCTTGGCATCATGCTTTTCTGGCCGGAATTATGATCTCCCAGGTTGGTGAGTTTTCATTTTTGATGGCGGTGATCGCAACCGATGTAGGGGTCATTTCCGAGAGTGAGGGCCGTCTCGTTGTTGCGGTGACGGTGATGAGCCTGGGGCTCAGTCCGATTTGGGTGATTGCCGGCCGGCGCCTGCAATTGCTTGTCAGTTACGGGATTACGGAGTCCCGCGAACTGATGCGGTTGATGTATGGTCCGGAAGTCGAATTGGTGTCCGAGGCGATTGGCGATGCCCGCTCAGGCTGGCAGCGCCAACTCCGAATCGCCGCCCTCTGGGTCCGGCGCCGGCGTGCAAAACGCCGGCGGGAGAAGGGGTCTAAGGCCGCAGAGCCAATCTCGCCAACGACGCCTTCCGCCAAAGACACAAGCGTTGCCAAGGTTGAAATTTTACCCCCGGAGCTCGACTTGAAGTCGCCCGAAGCGCCCAAAAAGGCGCCTGTTCAAATCGATGCCGAGCCGGTTCCAGTGAAGAGAAAACGGCACGTTACGAAAACTGCCCCCAAAAAGAAAACGCCACCAAAGAAAGCGCAATCCAAGAAAAAACCGGTGAAGCGCGTCGCTAAATCACCACGACCAAGGCGGAAGAATGCCTGATTGGCAATTCGAAAAAAGCGCATGGGCGACAGGTGCTGATGCCGTTGTCGGGATTGATGAAGCCGGGCGAGGACCTTGGGCCGGCCCAGTGGTTGCCGGCGCGGTCGTCTTGGACCCGGAGATCATTCCGAAAGACTTGTTGAGCCGTCTCGATGATTCAAAGAAATTAAAGCCACGTGCCCGCGAAGAATTGTTCGGTGCCCTTGAAGGGGTCGCGAGGATCGGCGTCGGTGAAGCCGATGTGGCGGAGATTGATCATCTCAATATCCTTCAGGCGACAATGTTGGCAATGGCCCGCGCGGTCAGTGATCTGGGCGAACCGTCGCCGGATTTCGCCCTGGTTGACGGCAATCGGCTGCCGGACTTGAATTGCGAATTGGAATGCGTCGTCAAGGGGGACTCCAGAAGCCTGTCGATCGCGGCGGCGTCAATCGTCGCGAAAGTCACCCGTGACCGAATTATGGTAGCGCTGGATGAGCGCTATCCAGGATATGGATGGGAGCACAACGCTGGGTATGGTACGCGCGAACACCAAAACGCTCTGGCCCGTCTAGGTGTCACGCCTGAACATCGCCGGAGCTTCGCGCCGATCCGCAACATCTTGAGTCCGGACTGACTCCGGGACTCCATATCTAGCGCCGATTCTCTTCTAACTCATTGATTCCATTTCGTTCTTGACGGCGACTCCTGGCTTCTCCATGCTGCCCGGACTATGGGCAGAGATCATAAAAGTAAACGGGCAAGTACTGCTCCGTCGGCACCCGCGCCGCTGCCGGCATACGCCGATAGCATTCTCATGGGTGATTGCATGGAGCAATTGGCGTCGCTGCCGGAAGCCAGCGTCGACATGGTATTTGCCGATCCCCCCTACAATCTTCAGCTGGAAGGCGAACTGCACCGGCCGAACAATTCACGCGTTGACGGCGTCGATAACGATTGGGATCGCTTCGACAGTTTCGCCACTTACGATCAGTTCACACGCGAATGGCTTGAAGGTGCACGTCGGGTCCTTAAGCCCAATGGTTCGCTTTGGGTGATCGGCAGCTATCACAATATTTTCCGTGTCGGCACCGCCTTGCAAGATTTAGGTTTTTGGATGTTGAATGACGTCATTTGGCGCAAAACCAACCCTATGCCGAATTTTCGCGGGCGGCGTTTCACCAACGCCCATGAAACGTTGATTTGGTGCGCGCGATCAAAAGAATCCAAATATCGTTTCAATTACGAATCCATGAAGGCGCTGAATGACGATTTGCAAATGCGCTCAGACTGGCTGATGCCGTTATGCACCGGTCGTGAACGCTTGAAGATTGATGGTAAAAAAGCGCATCCCACGCAAAAACCCGAAGCGCTGTTGTACCGCGCCATTATTGCCTCAACGAACGTTGACGACATTGTGCTCGATCCGTTTTTTGGCAGTGGCACGACGGGCGCCGTCGCTAAAAAACTCGGGCGCCATTACGTGGGTATCGAACGCGACCCAGATTACGCTGCGTTGGCCGAAGACCGCATTTCTAAGGTTAATCGAATACAAGAGGAAGACGTGTTGAAAATTGAATCAAAAAAAGAACAACCTCGTATTCCATTTGGATGGTTGGTTGAGCGGGGCATGCTGCAACCAGGCCAGGTTCTTACAGATCAGCGCGGGCGACATTCCGCTCGTGTGCGCGCGGATGGGACACTAATTACCGATGGGTTCCGCGGCTCTATTCATCAAGTCGGCGCCTTTGTACAAAAAGCGCCAGCCTGCAACGGATGGCAGTTTTGGTACATTCAGCAGAAAGGCGAAATGGTACCCATCGATCTCTATCGGCAAAAGTTACGGGCGGAACTTCACTGATCAACGCGATGCGGCACTAGGCGGAGTTTTGCCGTCTGGCAGCCAGCACGAAGCCACCTCCGATCGCCGAAATCAAAGCGAACATGCCGAAGGTCAACGTGTAATCGCCGATCAAGCTGTGCAACCCGGTGAACACAGGGGGGCCGACGAGGATCCCGGCAAATGTGACGACCAATACCGCGCCGGTCGCCGTGCTGATCAAGCCCTGTGGCGCCAGTCGGGCAATTTCCGCCATGGCGACACCATTCCAGCCAACGGCGCCAAAACTGAATATCGCCAGCAATCCGTACACGACCAAGCGTTCCGTCCCCGGCGTCAGTTGCGTGGTCACCAGCGCGGTGGCTGTGCTGAGTACGGCGATCGCGAGCAAGACAGCATTACCATCAGAAATTTTATCGGCAAGCCAGCCCCACCAAAGCCGGCCCGTGACGCCGGCAACCTGTAAAACGGCCAGCACGAGACCCGCTTCCACCAAGCCAAAATCTAGGTCTGCCACGAGCATGGTTACGGCAAATGTCGTCAGGCAAAGTTGAACGGCGGAATAACAAAAAGCGGAAAATGCAAAGAGCCGCAACCGAGGGTCATTCCACATAATTCCCATGTCTGAAGCAGGATTGCGCCTGAGCGAAATGCTGGGCGAGCGATCTGCATCCCATGTGGCGCGAATGTATTGAATGGCCATGGCGAATATCAGTGCGGTCACGGCACCGACGAAAAGCGCCGTTTGCCAACCGAAAGTCAGCGCCACCGGCGGCGCCATGACGCCCGCGGCAATGCCGCCAAGTGGCACACTGGTTTGTTTGATGGAAAAGAGAAGGTTTCGGCCTCGGCCTCCGGATACGCGCGTCAACAGGTGTGACGCGGGTGGATTGGTCAGGGCGTAACCGAAGCCACATATCATCGCGCCCGGAATCAATGCGAATAATGACGGCATTGCCATCATTGCGCCGCCAAATGCAGAAAGTATGAGGGCGGTTTGGCTCGTTCTAATTGCACCCCATCGCCTCACCAAGGTCCCTGACAAGGTCGATAAGATCATCGCCCCGCCATAGACAAGACCGATTTGCAATCCGATCAGGGACGAGGGGACACCGTGGGCCTGCGCGACCTCCGGCGCGATGGCCGCAGGGATGACAACATTCATGGTCACGAGTGCCTGAACCATCGTTGTAACAAACAACACGAGCGCGGTGCTTTGGCGTGGCGATGTTTCGGGTTTGTCCGGCCCGAGTGATGGATCATTTGGATTAGTCATTCGGAAATCCTGCCAAGCAGGGCACGCCAGAGGTTCATTTTTTTCCTTTGGCGGCTCGTATGCAATCTCTCCACATTTGGCTGGCTTGAGCCCTCTGACCCTCCTCATCGTCCCAGGTTTGTTCGCGCATGGCTTCTAGGGATTCGCGTTGGTCGCCGACTGCCTCACCGAGCTGGCGATTGATTTCGACGATGGATAAGTTCCGATTGTTTTCGATCTCAGTCAAAAGTTCTTTGTAGTCCTCGTCGCATCTGAATCTCGGCACTGAACCCGAGCGCGCGGTCACGACCCATAAACAGAGCAGGAGTGCTGCGGCCATTAAGGGAACGGGCGTGCGGCGAGCCATGCAATTTCCTTGTGAGAGATTTGAGCAACCCCAAGCATCCCATTGGCCCTAGGCGGCGTCAAATCATGTGAACCGACAATGCTGGCCAATTCTTTCGCCAATTCTTCCGGCGCAATCGTTGGCGATAAACCGGCATCCTTCGGCGCGCTGCCGGAGTTGGTCGAATTCGAAGCCGGACAAGATCGTCAATACCGTGCGGCGCAATCAACCTGAGATCGTCGTTGGCATCGAGTCGGACGGCCACGCAGGTTGGTGTTTCCAGCCAATGGCCGAGGGCATCCGATGTGTCGTGGTAGGGAAGGTTGTTATTCCGGCGATGCATGCGCGCTTGATTTTTTACGGACCATGGCGCGGGAAACAACTTACTCAAGCGCCGTTCGATTCGTTTCTCATGATGCTCGCTGGCAAGTTTCCGATCGAAATATACGACATCGATGTCTTCAATCGGGGTCGCTGTTGGATAATTCGACAAGGCGTCCCAAACGGCGGCGCGGACGAACCCAGCGCCGATCGCCCAGTCTTTGAGGCCAAACGCCCTCACTGAAGCCAGGGCGGTCATCCGCCATGGGTCATTTCGCATTAAATCAAGAATTTGGCTTTGCGCGACATGAAAACTGACAGCCTTTGGCGTCATCGCGCGTTGTCGTTGCTAGCGCGTTGGGACCGGCTCATCACCTGAATAATCATAAAACCCACGACCCGTCTTGCGGCCAAGCCACCCAGCCTCGACATATTTGACCAATAGCGGACAGGGCCGATATTTGGTGTCCGCCAAGCCATCGTGAAGAACATGCATGACGGCAAGACAAGTATCGAGGCCGATGAAATCGGCAAGTTCCAAAGGCCCCATGGGATGGTTGGTGCCCAATTTCATCGCGGTGTCGATCGCTTGGACGGAACCGACGCCTTCATACAGCGTGTAGATTGCTTCATTGATCATGGGCAGCAATATGCGGTTGACGATAAAGGCCGGGAAATCCTCGGCGTTGACCGGTTTTTTGCCGAGCTTTTCCGCCAGGGTGCGAATTGTCTTGTAGGTATCTTCCTCGGTGGCAATACCTCTAATCAATTCCACCAAATCCATGCGCGGCACGGGGTTCATGAAATGCATGCCGCAAATTTGACCTGGTCGGTCGGTTTGTGCGGCTAGACGGGTGATGGAAATTGATGATGTATTGGTCACGATGAGCGAGTCTGCCGGCAGATGATCGCAAAGCGTTCGGAGAATAGTTTTCTTAATCTCTTCGTCTTCCGCCGCCGCCTCAATGGCCAGATCGCAATCCGCAAATCCCTCATAGGACGTGCCCGTCACGATCTTCGATAAAATGCTGTCGCGATCTTCCTCAGAAAGCCGGCCGCGCGAAACATCGCGGTCCATGTTCGCCGTCATTCTGGCGAGGCCTGTGGAAACTGCCTCGTCGGTTTGGTCGATGAGATAGACGTCAAAACCGCCGGCTGCGCATACCTGGGCGATGCCGCCGCCCATCTGGCCGGCTCCGATAACTCCAATCTTCTTGATATCGACGCTCATGTTTTGTGTTCCGTTATTATTTTTAAGATTTATCGAGTTCCGCGGATAATTCAGGTACCGCGTCGAAAAGATCGGCGACGAGCCCATAATCAGCAACTTGGAAAATCGGAGCTTCTTCATCCTTGTTGATGGCGACGATGACTTTTGAGTCTTTCATTCCCGCCAAATGCTGAATAGCACCGGAAATGCCGACCGCGATATAAAGATCCGGTGCCACGACCTTGCCGGTTTGTCCGACTTGGTAATCGTTCGGCACGAACCCGGCATCAACGGCAGCGCGGCTGGCGCCGACGGCGGCGCCCAATTTGTCGGCGACGTCTTCAAGCATGGGAAAATTATCGCCCGACTGCATACCTCGGCCGCCGGAAATCACAATCCCGGCGCTGGTCAATTCCGGGCGCTCGGAAACCGTCAATTCCTGTCCGACGAACCTCGACAAGCCCGGCGCATCCGCTGCACCGATCGCTTCGACAGTCGCACTACCACCCTCGGCGGCGGCGTCATCAAAAGCCGTTGTTCGGACGGTAATAACTTTGACCGCATCGGTGGATTGCACCGTCGCCAGGGCGTTGCCCGCATAGATTGGACGAACGAAAGTATCGGCGCTCTCGACGGCGGTGATTTCGGAAATCTGGGCGACATCAAGAAGGGCAGCAACCCTTGGCATGATGTTCTTGCCTGATGTGGTCGCTGGCGCCAACAGATGCGTGTGGCTTTCCGCGAGGCCGACCAACAGTGGGGCGACATTTTCAGCTAACCCATTGGCATAGATTTCTGCATCAGCGACGAGAACTTTCGAGATACCAGCGACCTTTGCCGCCGCGTCTCCGACAGCACCACAGCCCGACCCGGCAACCAGAATGGTGACATCTCCCAATTCGGAAGCGGCCGTGACGGTGTTCAAGGTGGCGGGTTTGAGTTCCGCGTTGTCGTGTTCGGCGAGGACCAGAATGTTCATCAGATCACCTTCGCTTCGTTCTTCAGTTTATCCACCAATTCCGCCACCGTTTCGACAATCACGCCGGCTTCGCGGGCCAGCGGGGCCGAGACTTGCAAGGTTTTCAACCGCGGTGTGACATCGACGCCCAATTCGTCGGGCGTCAGGGTGTCGATGGGCTTTTTCTTCGCCTTCATGATGTTAGGTAGGCTGGCGTAGCGAGGCTCATTGAGGCGCAAATCGGTGGTAATTACGGCGGGCATGGCCAGAGCGATGGTTTCCAGCCCGGCGTCAACTTCGCGGGTCACGTTGAGCGTGTCGCCATCAAAGTTCAGTGCCGAGGCGAAAGTCCCCTGAGACCAACCAAGCAAAGCCGCCAACATTTGGCCCGTTTGGTTCGAATCGTCGTCAATGGCTTGCTTGCCCAGGATAATCAGATCCGGGCTTTCCTTGTCGATAACCGCTTTCAGCAATTTCGCAACGGCAAGTGGTTGCAATTCTTCATCCGTTTCGACCAGCACACCCCGGTCGGCGCCCATGGCCAGCGCGGTGCGGATAGTTTCCTGGGACTGCTGGGCGCCTAGCGAGACCGCGATAATCTCATCGGCGGTTCCGGCTTCTTTGAGGCGCACGGCTTCTTCGACGGCAATTTCGTCGAAGGGATTCATGGACATTTTGACGTTGGCCGTTTCGACCCCCGTCTGGTCGGATTTGACGCGGATCTTGACGTTGTAGTCGACGACCCGCTTGACAGCGACAAGTACTTTCATCGGATATCCTGCACGATCCTTGGAGGTCAAAAATCTTTATGACGCGGGGGCGAACTGAGACTTAACCGAACCCTCTGCCCGCCCATAAAACCACGGCTCTCAACGTATATCGCGCTGCACAATAAGGGGCCGTTTGGCGGAGGTCAAGATGGTACGGGTGAGGTC
>Ga0233433_10003139_pt1 | contig 13679 bp, 7 predicted proteins | sample SI_122_August201_5_FD_179868 | JGI IMG/M metagenome (GOLD analysis project Ga0233433, IMG submission 179868) | Seawater microbial communities from Saanich Inlet, British Columbia, Canada - SI_122_August2016_100_MG | ecosystem: Environmental > Aquatic > Marine > Inlet | place: Canada: British... | reverse complement strand
TGCACCGTGACGGCGCGCGTAGAGTCGGTTTGCAGGGCCAATACGGCCAAATCCAGCAAGGCACCCACGTAATCGTCCACCGATTTGCGGTCGAAGCCTTCGAGGTCGTAAGCGACCTGCGGCTTGGAACGATCAGACCAGTAAGCGCGCCGCTTCACAGTTTGCTCCACCTCACGCACGGAGGTGAGGTATTCATCTATCTTTGCGCGGTCAGTGGCGTTGAGCCGTTTTTCCATGGACTTAGCCTGGCGAAAAACGGCGTCAAGAATACTGCGATCCTCGGCGAGAATCTGCTGCTGGGTCTGCTCGTTTTCATTGACCTGGAAGAGCAGGTTAAAAATCTTTCGAGGTGAATCGATCTGGTGCACGGGCAGCCCATGCTTGTCCCACGCGATCTGGGAAAAATCCAGGTTCTCGCCCGCTTGGAACACTAGCGAATGAAATCGCGTCTCATTTCCCAGCATCCCGGCCACCGCCTGGTCGATGGAGATGCGGTTCTTGCGACGCAGCTTGTTAAAGTAACCGGATAAAATACCGACGCACGGCGTGTGTCCGAAACCGTTTTGCACGGCGGGATTTCGCAATCCACTGTATACCTTCAGGTGTTCAAAGTGGTCGGACAACTCGGCGAGTAACGGCGGCGGCTTCTCGAATGCACCTTCAGTCTTCGGAATCAGTTCGGGCTGATAAAAGCTAAGGTGGTTAACGATCGTTAGTAACCGCTTTGGCGATTTCGCGGCGGCCACCTGCCCGAGGCTCTCCAACCTCGGCAGCAGCAAAGCCACTCCTGCTCCTTTCAGGAACGTTCGCCGCTTCATAATGCCATTTGATAAGCCCATCGGCAGAATCATAGCAAGGCAGCAGCAAATTGTACAGCGAATGAAGCGTGTGCCGCCTTGATCAACTCCTTTAGTTCCGGTCGCCTGAACAAGAAGAGGAAGCAGGGTTAAACCCATCATTTGTACAATCGTTTTGCTCATTGCTTTGTCTGTATAATTCTGCTTTTTTCGCCCCACTACTGTTTTGTAACAGAATATGTTTTTACCCGTCTAAACCGAAATCGTGCGTTTACTTATACTTTTAATTATTGTGATTTCGTCAGCTTCGCTGACATCCGCCCAACTTCCTGAAGGTGGCCAATTCTTACCACCACCGGACCCCCTAACTCTAATGTTGGATGCCAACGGAGATAGAGAACTTTCTGCAGAGGAAATATCAAAAGCACCCGAAGCGCTTAAAGGCTTGGATCTAAACAAGGACGGTCAACTTACAATCGATGAAATTTTCCCCAGATTACAGGGAGGACCACCAGGCTTTGGCCGCCCCGGAGGAATGGGGCCGAATCGAGTGGAACAAAAACTCTCAGACAAATTTGATAATGACAAGAATGGATACCTTGATCCCGAGGAACGCCAGTTGGCCTTGAAGGCGATCCAAAGTGGCGGACGCTCTGGCGGCCCTCCAGGCAGGCGTCCGAGAGGAGGCCAAACTCAAGGTGGCACTCCCGGCCCGAAGGTCTCGCCGAAGGATGTTAAGGTTTTCCCCAAGGCAGGGCTTTATGACCCGACCGTGTTGCGCACCGTTTTTATCGAATTCGACACGGAGGCTTGGGAGGATGAAATGGCCAAGTTCAAGGACACCGATGTCGAGATGCCGGCGACTGTCACTGTCGATGGCAAGAAACATCCGATGGTGGGAGTCAAGTTTCGCGGCCAATCCTCCTTCGGGCATGTCCCTGCGGGATCGAAGCGGTCCCTGAATCTCTCGATGGATTTCATTGATCGAGACCAGCGGCTTTACGGATATAAAACCATCAACCTCCTGAACTGCAACGGCGATGCTTCATTTTTAAGCAGTATTTTATATTCACACCTGGCAGCTGACTATCTGCCCGTCCCCAAAGCAAACATGATGAAGGTGGTCATCAATGGTGAGAGCTGGGGCGTTTACTCCAATGTGCAACAATTCAATAAGGACTTCCTGAAAGAATTTTACAGCACCACGACCGGTGCGCGCTGGAAAGTACCCGGCAGCCCGCAGGCTGATGGTGGACTGCGTTTTCTGGGCGAGGATATAGCTCCCTATCGTCAACGGTTTGAAATTAAATCCAAGGACAAGGATAAATCCTGGAAGGCATTAATTAATCTCTGCAAGGTTCTTAATGAAACGCCGGCCAAGGATTTGCCTCAAGCCATTGAACCCATCCTCAATGTCGACGGGGTGTTACGCTTTCTGGCCATCGATGTTGCGGTGGTCAACAGTGACGGCTATTGGACACGCGCAAGTGATTACAGTATTTACCTCAATCCCGATGGCGTGTTTCACATTCTACCCCATGATATGAATGAAGCATTTCGTGGTGGTGGCCGATCGGGAGGTGGATCGGCTGGTGGCCCACCACCACAATTTGGTGCACCCAGCGGTGGTCGTGGTTCAGGTTTTCCTCCGCCTCATCCTATTGAGGAAGCCATTGACAAGAATAGAGATGGAGAACTTGGCCCGGATGAAATCAAAAACATCGCTCAAGCACTTACCGCTTTGGACAGGAACAAGAATGGCCAGATCGATCCTGAAGAATTGCGACCACAGTTTGAATCCGGACCGACTGGCGGTGGGTTTGGGCGGCCGGGAAGAAGTGGTGGCTTTGGTCGACCAGGCGGCGGGGGCGGGCATGGTGATGCGACTTTGGATCCCTTGGTGGGTTTAGACAGTGAAAGAATGCCTTTACGCAGCAAGCTGTTGGCAGTCCCCCAATACCGTGCGCGCTACCTTCAACTCCTCCGAACCATCGCGGAAAAAAGCCTGAACCATAAAAATCTTTCACCGGTAATTGCTCGCTACCGTGAGTTAATAGCCGCCGAAGTTAAAAACGATACCCGGAAAACATCATCGGATGATGCCTTTACCAATGCCACCGCTCCTCTGAAGGAAAACGAGGCGCCGCCTGCCGGAAGCCTAAATGATTTCATAGAACAACGCCGCAGCTTTCTGTTAAAGCACGGAGAAATCAAAAAATAGGGAAGCTCCAACCCTCCCCAAGTACGGCCAATCGATAGGTCGACTAACTCCACTGGCTTTTATTGCCCTACGATTGAGAGGCCTTTTATGCCTGCTTCACTTTAGTCGCATGCCGTTGAAGGTGAAATAAGGAGTCTCGGTTTTTCCGAATTCTTTATTAACTAATCTTTATTCTTAATCAGCTTGAGGTTTCCCTTTATTCGATCGCTTAGCATTTGCAGCATCAAACGGCAGCATCACAGTGTCCAACACAACTGAGAAAGGAAGATCGATCAAGATCAGCGGCGTTAGCTTGCTTGGATGTTTAAACGAATCAGCGGCATAACGTACAGACGGGTAAGTGATGTCCATTCGCCCACCATTAGCCTTCGTTATGTCTCGCAATAGAGTTGATGCGCATCCTGTTGTCAAAAATAGAGTACATAACAGGGATGCGCCGAGTATTTGTTTGGTTGGCCAGTTCATTGTGCGTAAAGGATACCTCGATGAGAACCAACACAGTTAATCGATAAAAAACAAGGAACTATCGACTGAATCAATGGTCGTGAGAAAATTTGAAGATTCCTCCTTTGTCATCGCTCTTAAAATGGAATTTCTTAATTTAACACCATCGCTTTTTTAACTCACTTACAAACAAACCACGTTGCAACTGAGTAGCGGTCATTTTAAGACCATTGAAAAGTTAACATGGAAAACACCGACTACCAGAGGCAAGGGCGTAAGTCGTGTAATTCGCCGGACGGCTAGGGTTGTTTAAACTTAAATGTCGGCCCAACGGGAAGTCGATGGCGACTGTAGTCGGGTGACAAGTCGGAAAATGCGGGGATGGGTTGAGTTCGGGTTAGGTCGCCATTTTTGATCATGAGGTTGCGGATGATCTTAACTTGCGGGTGAGTTAACGGCGAAAGGCCATCGAAGGACGCCGGATCCTTGAAATGATCGCCATCCCCGATCCGAGTGGTGGAGAGTAGCGCATAACGCCTGCTGGACTGGAGACTAACCGGCTCGGGCAGTGGAACGTACCGAAAGGCACCTTCCAATTCGGCCTTCACGCCTTTAGGCACCACTATGCGTGCGATCTCTTTTGGCGGATGCATATCCAACTGCACTAGTCGGATAGTGTGGGGTGCATTCAGACCGCGACGTTTACCTTTGACGTCGGTCCAACTCGGTTGATCTCGTTGGGTTTCGTCTGGGATGGCTCGGGCAGGTCGATTGGGGCGATCTCGTTCATGGTCATCCCAAAGGCCGAGATGTGTGATGGTGTATTCCTTCGCGTCCTGCTGCAGGGTGAACTCAAAGCCGATCTCACCGGTTATATCATTACGCAGATTGTGCCAGCCTTCAGATTGTATAAGTACTGGATTGGCGTCGAGATTCAGTTCCCGCGCATGGCCACGATTGTGAATGAGCAGGAGTTCGTTCGCGAGTTGTTTGGCGATGGGACTGTCGGAATGCAATTTGTGATTATCATTTTCGTATAGGTTTTGCTGGAGGTCATATAGTACTCGAGGAACGGCGGCACCGTGATGGCCATCTCGAATGGAGGGCAAGGCAAGCCCTCCTTCAATGAGTAATTTATAATGGCCTTTGCGCATGACAAGTGTGTCGTTAGAGAAAGGTGGTCCGAGATGACAAAAGAATACGCGTGGCCGATGGTCTGGTTCGGGATTCTTTGCAATCCAGTTTTTGAGGCAGTTGTGGCTGTCCTGCGCCTCGTATGGGGCAAGCGTATGGCCGGCTACTGATGCCAGCGTGGCGTAAAGGTCGGTGAGAGAGACGATGGAGTTGTTAAGCACACCACCCTCGATCCGGCCTTTCCAGTAAGCAAGAAACGGCACGCGAATGCCACCTTCCCAAATTTTGGCCTTCTTGCCACGTAAACCGCCACTCTCGCGGTTACGTCCGGAATTATCGCCGACGTTTGGGCCGTTATCGCTGGTGAAAATAACAAGGGTGTTTTCGATCAGGCGATGACCAGGCCACCGGGGATCCTCGGTTCTGCGTAGGGTTTCCATCAACTTCCCAAACGCAACATCGTTTTCCAGAACCATGTCTTCACGATCACTGCCCTTTGTATCATTACTTAAGCGGCTAGCACCCTTGATTCGCTCCCCGGCAATAGTATTTGGCACGGCGTAATCACCGTGCTTCTCATTACGCTGATAATGGTTGGCGTTAGGAACGTAGTAGAGAAAGAAAGGCTGCTTCGCCTTTTCCTGTCGTGCAAGAAAAGCCTGTGCTTCTCGAAGGTAGGTGGGGCCCATTTGGGCAAGGTCCCAGTCCGGTGCGGCAAGGATACGGGGTTGCCGATGCTTGAAGCCGATGCGCCGCATCTTGTCGCGGTTGGTAAAGGTCCATTGGTTATTACGAATGTAAATACGCGGTTCGGTGTCGAGGGAATCCTCCGTATTGCCGGGCACACCAAAAAATTCATCAAAGCCATGATGAGTGGGGCCGTCTAGAACCGGCCGGGTAAAGTCTACATCTTCATAATAGTAACTGGTGGCCGGCTTGCCCGTGCCGTTATCAAAAGTCATACCCACATGATATTTGCCAATTGCTGCAGTGTGATAACCGCGTGACTGCAACATCTCGGGCAGGGTATTTAATGCGCGTTGAATCATGGGTGTGTTCGGGCCATGCGGAAGCCAGCCCTGATGCTTCAGGTAGCACCGATGGGCAAATCGGCCGGTTAACAATGAGTAACGTGTAGAAGAGCACATGGATGCCGGCGCGTAGGCGTTATTGAACACAGCTCCCTGACTGGCAAACGCGCGAAGATTAGGCGTACGCTGTGTGATCGCGATTGGCTCCGCTTTCGGGTTGAGGCGTACATTGAGGTACGCGCTTGTGTCCCCGAGCCCCATATCATCAGCCATCATGAGTACTATGTTAGGCTTAAGCGGCCGCACAGATTCTGCATTGGCCATTACGGCCAATGCGATCACCACCACGAGCAGTCGGATATGAAAATGAAACATACCGAGAAGACCCTCCCAAAAAAGCAACATGACGTCAACCGGACCACCTCACCTTCAACATCGGTCATCTTTATGGCCGCCTTTCTAATCAAGTATCTGGAAGATCAACTGGTCGCGGTTATTGGCGAGCACTGTATGCACGTACGCCCTTGGCACAGGTATTATGGATGAACGGGGCAATGTGAATTATCCGAAGTTCTGTTCAATGTGCAGTTCGCCGTCCTGAATGGCCTACAGATCGCAGATTGCTGAGCCACCATTACGTACATAAAATGAATTGGCTTGTAACTCGAATCTCCTCCTACACAATGGCCTCACGCCATGAAAAAAATTCTGATTTTTCTGCTTATCTCCCACTTTGCTATCCAAACTGTTCATGCTGCCGCGGAAGCCTTTGAGGTCGGGCCGGGCAATACGGACCAGCTGCCTAAGGGCAAGGAAGCGGACGGCATCATAGGCGATTTGATTTTGCGCAATAGCAAGATCACTGCCGTTATCTCCGGCAATCAACCTCTCCGCCGCGCCAACATGAGTACTTTCTACGGCAGCGGCGGAATCACGCCCGGCTGCCTATATGACCTCACTTTGACCGACCGTCAAAATGACCAGCTAACCATCTTTGCACCAGGCAACCAGCGCGGCAATGTATCACACGTGCGCATTGTGAACGCAGGCGGCAATGAAATCGGAAGTATCGCGGAAATCGAAGTAATGGTGGCCGCCGCGCGCAACAATGGCCTCAACAAAAAACACGTGTATCGCATCAACTCCGTTTCACAGGGCGTGTGGATCACTACGACCTACCGCAATGACTCGAAGCAAGTTCGCAAAGGGTCAGTGGATGACTATTGGAAGCCTTCCGGTAAAAAAGGCACTTTCGCGGGTGTACGCTGGATTGACGCAGTCGACCCAGCAGATCGTTGTGGCTACGCCGTCGGTTGGTTGAACAGCACAAAGATACTTAGCGGCCTAAGGAAGACCCCGAGCCAGCTTACACTAAAACCCGGTGAGAGCGCTACTTTCACTCGCTATATTGCTGTGGGGGCTTCACCGGCCGCGGCAGTGAGTGAAGTGTTCACAGTGGCACAAACTAAAACCGGCACCATCGACGCCACGCTTGTTGACGCCAAGACCGGTAACCCGATCAACACCGCCACGGTCAATATCATCCACCAAGGCGAATCTGTCCCCGCATATCCCATCGCCGAAGGCAAACTGGTTTTGCAGTTTCCGGTCGATTCATATGCTGCGAGCATCGTCGATCGCGGGCGAAAAACAGTGATGCGTCACGTGAAAGTGAATGATGTAAAAGCTGCATTAATAAACGAAGGCCTCGCCCCCCTCTCCGGGGTAGCCTTCGACATCACCGGTGCCGCTGGAAAAGACACGCCGTGCAAGGTTCAGTTCATCGGTATAGGTAAAACCGCCACGCCGAATTTGGGGCCGCAGAATCGGGCACACGGTTGCGTGGACCAGTGGCATTCGGAGACGGGCAAATTCAATGTGGCTCTGGACTCGGGCACGTACCGGCTAGTGATCACGCACGGCATTGAGCACGGCCACTTGGTGCGCGAAGTAACGGTAAAAGAGGGGGCGTTCGCGCCGGTGGCAGGCCAGCTACAGCGGCTGGTAGATACGCGCGGCTGGGTGAGCACAGATTTCCATAACCACTCCACGCCCAGCGGCGACAACCAATGTGGCACCGACGACCGTATCATCAACCTTGCCGCTGAGCATATTGAATTTGCACCTACCACTGAGCACAACCGTCTCTATGACTGGACCCCGCACATCAAAAAGCTCGGTCTCACCGCGCACCTGAGCACCATTGTTGGTCTTGAGCTCACCGGTGGCGGCGCAGGATCACATCACAACGCTTTCCCATTGCCCGCACCCAATCCCTTTGCACAAGATGGCGGTGCGCCAGTGTTCAAGAATGACCCCCGCCTCAACGTCATTGCGCTACAAAATTTCGGTGGATGGGATCCTAACCGGTGGGTGCACATCAATCACCCGAACCTGGCCGAGAAATTTTGGGACCGCAACCTCGACGGTAAATCCGATGGCGGCTTTGCAGGTTATGAAAATTACATCGACGCCATCGAGTCGCAGAATTTTCGCGGCAACGCTATTCTCTCCACCGCGCCTTGGGTCCTCTATCGCCGAGGCACTAGCGAGCAGGTGCGAGAAGTACGCGAGTTTGTTTGGCTGCAAATGCTCAATCAAGGCTATCGCACGCGAGCCATCGCGGTAGCGGACGCACACTCGGTATATGGCAACGGCGTAGGTGGCTGGCGCACTTACGTGGCCAGCAGTACCGATGCGCCCGCGAAGATTGATGCCAAGGAAATTATCCGAAACGCCAAAGCTGGACGGCTGATACTCACGACCGGGCCATTCCTCGAGGTGACCGCCAACGGCGCCCTTCCAGGCAGTGATATCACCGCCAAGAACGGCAACGTGAAGTTGAAAGTCAAAGTACAGTGCACCGATTGGGTTGAGATCGACCGCGTGCAGGTACTCGTGAATGGACGCCAAATACCCGAGCTAAACATCACCGCCATGAAAAACCCGAAGATGTTTAAAAGCGTCCCGAATGTTTTCGAAACCACCTTCAACGTGGATCTTGAAAAGGACGCTCACCTCATCGTCGTAGCCATGGGCGAAAACCATGACCTCAAGACCGGCTACGGCACCAGTGCCAACGCCAACCTCAAACCCTGCGCCTACATAAACCCCATCTGGGTGGACGTTGACGGCAACGGTTTCCAGCCCAACAAAGACACGCTCGGTTGGCCTCTCCCTCTGGGCAAGCAAAACGTCGGTGCCATCAAGGCCCTGCTGAAGGCAAAGGGGAAATGATCATTACTTCGTGGGGTTGCTCAAGATTTTGCAATTCGGCAACGCCGTTTGCAGTTGGGCAGACACGGGGACTTACTTGCTCGTGTGGTTTTAAGGCTTTATTGGGAGGGGAGAAGGAGAGTGGATTTCATTTGTTCTCCTATACTCCCAATCACATGGACTAGGCTTCGTCTCTACCCAACACGTCTACTCCCTTGTTAAGTTGAGACAAGTCAAAGTACCGGTCGCATTACGGCAATAGATCCGATTGTTCGCAATCACAGGACTGGTCCAACATTTCCCTTCCATCACCTTCTGTCTCAGCCGAAGAATAAACTTTTCTGGTGAAGTCTCAAAAATAGTAAGTGTGCCCTTGTCGAATACGATTACATCGTTCCGGGCGGCAATCAGCCCGCCACTACCGTATTGCTCCTCACTCCAGAGAGTTTTCCCAGTTTTCAGCTCAGTGCAGACCAATTCTGTGGGCCTGTGAGTGGTGCCATGGATCGAATATACATGTTCTCCAACAACTACTCCTGAATTAAAATACCATCTCAAGTTTCTCTGTTTCCATTTCTCAATGGGTTTACCTGAAGAGAGATCCAGCAGGCTCGTTCCTATGCTTGAAGAAACGAGTAGCTGATGATTACCAAGCAAGACAGGATCGGCGGCGTTCACATCCCGGCTCGTTCTCCAGGGATAAGCCCATTTCGCTGCGCCATTTTTCAGAGAAATACTCATCAATGATTTTGCCGAAAAATACAAATATTCATCATCCTTGAACGGAACCATGGTCGCATATCCCGAGGTTTCGGTCGAAGGCATCCAGCGAGTAATCCCATCTTTCAGGCTTAAGGCAACAGCTTGGCGGCCCACACTTAGAACCACTAAATCCTTATAGATAAATGGCGAACCCGCAAAGTTCCACTCAGGCAACTTGAAACCATGATCTTTGACCAAATCCCGACCCCAGACGACCTTTCCCGTTTCAATATCGAGGCGAAAGGCATGCCCCTTCTTACTTAACGTGTAGACAAAACCATCGAAAATCGTCGGGGTACTGCCCGGCCCGCCCTCATAGTAGAGCGGATCGAGAGGACAATCGTAGGTATGTTTCCAGAGAACGCGACCGGCGGTGGCACTCAGACACCAAAGAGTATCCTTCCCCTTGGAATTCCCCATGGTCAAAACTCTGTCTCCCTGAACCGAAACCGTACAAAATCCAGTTCCGACTTCTGTTGTCCAAGCGACCGGCAATGATTTGGGCAAGTCACTGGGGAGTTTTTCGGTAGAGATTCCGTCGTATTTTGGCCCACGCCAATTTGGCCAGTCAGCCCCTTTTGCTGGCAGCAATAAACAATACAAAACCGTAAGCAGAATCCTCATTTAATATTTTTCCTTAATCACTCTGTCTGCTTCGTCCTGACGTAATCGCGACATCCTGTCGCTGCTTGAGGCGTCCGTAGCGGTTTTCACCGATCAGCCAGACCTGCATCTTGTCTGCCTTGGCGATCACGCTGACTGGAATGGTGACGCTGCCCTTCTTCCGATCTTCGGCCGTGATAAACACATTGTGTTCGTCGTAGCCGCTGGAGAGGCTTTTGAAGTAGAGAATAATCGCGTTCATGTTTTCGGAGCCTAGCTTGATTTTCCAAGCCTTGCCACGAGGAACGGGATGCGGCGGCAGTTGGAAATCGAGATCACAGACGGCGAACTCGCAGACCTGACTCAAGGAACCGTCTTTCATCACGCAATGGGCGGTATAGTCACCGCAGGTTTCAAAAGTCCGCTCCACCACCCCTTTGCCCGACAACTTGATCTGCTCAACGAGTTTGCCCTCGCGCTTGATCACCAACGTTCGTACGCCCTGATTATCACGATCCATGACATTGAACTTCACCGGCTGTCCCTTGTGATACGGAACCCAGTCGCCACGATCGAGGAGGAGGACGCGGTTGATCTTGGGAGTCGCCGAGTCCTCCTCGTAGTTGGGAAAAAGAAACGACTCGGCCTTATTGCCGCCGCGCCAGGCATCCAGATCGGTGATGCGATAGAGTTCGCGATTGCGGGCGGAGATGTGAGCATTGAATGCCTTGGCACTGCGTAGCGTGTTGCTGATGGTCTGCGGACGGCTTTCCTCAATACGGACATGCGTCACCTTGCCATCGGCATTCCGTTTGATTTCGGTGACGATCTCGACATGGGAGCCGCCATTCTTCTTCGCCGGCGGCGTATAGATGACATCACCCGGCTGCGCGGATTGCGCCGACGGCGGCAACAGCGTCACGCCCTTACGAAATCGTGGGCCATGCTGTTTACTGACATACCAAATACCGCATTGCAGTGCGTAGCTCGTGTAGGAGGAGCAAACCTTGCCGTAGTAGCACTCGGCATTGCTCACCTTTTTATGGAGATTCTCGGTATAGAGCACGCTTTTCGGATTCTCGACTGCAGCGAGGAAGGTCTTCAGGAAGATGTCGAAACCAATATACCGGCCGACGTGTTTGACGCTCGAATAAGGAACGCCGGTGTATTCCTTGCCCGGCTCGAAATAACCGCCTCGCTTGGGCATTCCCTTGGTTACCGGTGTCCATTTCACCCGCGACATGAAGCGGGCGTAGTCGACGGATTTTGTCTGCCACGAGTCTGCATCCCCCGCACCAATCGGCACGGTGGTTAGACCGAGCGCCAATATCATTATCAAACGGAGTAGCCTCATGTGCAGGTCGCTACGGCAGTTTAGTAACATACGCATAAAACGCACCCATGGGCACACCGTCTGCATCGGTAAACTTGGCCCAAAGTTCATCGCGACCGGGCTTGAGCTTCAGCTTAAAGGTTACGCTCTTGGCCCCCTGCTTCACCGGTAGGATAAGGTCCTGCCCTCCCAGTTTCAGGTGAGCCTTGGTCGCGCCAAAGAATTTACCGGGTACCGCACGAAAAGGCGTGACTCCCGGCACATCCGCACCCGCCTTCAATTCTGCAGTAATAGTAGCCCCCGATTCCTTGGGCCATCGGCGCAGCTCCACCGTGTATTCCCCTGCCCGCTTCACATCCACCGCCCAGAACCCGGTATTGCCAGGCTTCTTCTCGGCATTGCGGATATGCCGCTGATTCCAGGGTGTACTGCCATCAGCAATCCAGTCGTGACAGGTCAAGGTCACCGGGTTGGCCAACGGCGCATCAGCTCCCAAATAAATGGCAGTCGGCTTACCAAAGGTCGGCACGATCTCCTCCCACCATGCATCGTAAAACTTGGTGAGTCGCGAAACCACTTTCGAATTTGCACTGGCAATATTCTTCTTTTGGCCCGGGTCAGCATTAATATCATAGAGCTCTTTGCCGTTCACCAACCGCCATTGATCGGTCATCACCGAGCTCTTGCGCCACTTGATGGGATCACGCACACGCTGTGAATCGGTAATCAGGATGCGGTCGGGCCAGTTACTCTCCTTGCCTTCAATCAAGGGACGGATATTGACACCATCGAACTTCACTCCCTTCGGGGACGGCACATCGCAGTAGTCAATCAGGGTTGGAACCACATCGACGTAGGAAGTGATCATGTTCACATCACGTCCCTTGTTGAGTCCACCTTTGGGCCAGTGCATGAAAAATGGGACACGGTGGCCACCATCATACTCGCTCCCCTTACGCCCGCGCATGCCGTTATTGTGTACGTTCGCACCGCTAGAGGTGCCGTTGTCGGTCGTAAAAATAAAGATAGTGTTCTCGGCCAGTCCTTTCTTTTTCAGAAACGCACGCATCTGGCCCACGTTGTGGTCAATATTGGCGATCATCCCGAAGAAGTTGCCTAGGTTTACCCCCTGTTTGCTGTAAGGCGCACTGAATTTCTCCGGCGAATGCATCGGGCCGTGCGGCGCATTGGTGCAGAGGTATACAAAGAAAGGTTTGTCATCATCTTTGACCTTGTTAATGAAACGCTTGGCGTAATCAAAGAAGACATCGGTACAAAAACCCTTAGCCGGCACCGCCTTGCCATTGTGGAAATAGGAGCCATCAAAGTAGGCGTTATCCCAAAAGTCAGGCGTTTGGCCCACCCCGCCACCGCCATGCCGCAGCACCTCCTGAAAACCACGGTCTTCGGGGCGGTAAGGATAGTTATCTCCCAAGTGCCATTTACCAAACATGCCGGTGTGGTAACCGCCATCGCCCAATATCTTACCAATGGTCACCTCGTTGGCACGCAGCATGGAACGGCCCATGATGGTGTGCCACACACCGGTGCGGTTCGTCCAGTGACCAGTGATGAGGGCCGCACGGGAGGGTGAACAGGTCGGTGCCACATGATAATCAGTCAACCGCACGCTTTCTGAATGGAGTTTATCCAGATGAGGCGTCTTAAGAACTGGGTTGCCGTGACAGGAAAGATCGCCATAGCCTTGATCATCGGTGATTACCAAAACCACATTCGGCCGTTTCGCTGCCTGCGCGGTGGCTGCAGCAATCAGGATAGTGCAAAGAAAGAACAATTTTTTCATATGATTTAGTTTAAATTAATTTTTAGATTACTTTTTCTTTTTAGAGTTTTTTCTAGCGGGGCGACGAGGCTCCCCTTCCAAATAACTGGTGCGACGAACCACTTCTCCGCCCTTAAATTTTAAATCAAGCTTGGAGCTATCAAACTTGTAGCCCTTGTAATCGCGCAAATAAACCACCGCGTTAAAAGTGAGCATGAGTTCCTGCTCAGTGGTGGCATTATTGAGAACACTTAAGAGTGCCGGCATGGGGTCCATCGCTTTGATGCTGCCCAAGAATTCAGCCGCACGCATACGCACCATCAAGTTCTCATCCTTAAGTAATTTCTTGGCGTTA